>Ga0134099_1000057_pt1 | contig 143466 bp, 116 predicted proteins | sample 10_taG_2_FD_105482 | JGI IMG/M metagenome (GOLD analysis project Ga0134099, IMG submission 105482) | Switchgrass degrading microbial communities from high solid loading bioreactors in New Hampshire, USA - 10_41_5_180_A2 metaG | ecosystem: Engineered > Bioreactor > Semi-continuous > Anaerobic >...
CCGACCGTTAACCGCGGCTCGCCCGCGGGCGACACCTGAACCGCTGCCGATGCCGGCAACATCGCCCCGGCTGCTGTTCCCGTGGTCTGCAGAAATCCCCGCCTCGACAACTTGCCGTCCATGGTTTTCCTCCTTCCGGTACAGTGTAGCTGTTACCGTTCCGCAGCGAAGGGCCGGTCCCGGCCTTCCCTACGCGCGTATGAGGAATCACTCGGGCAGGAATCTGGAGACGTCAACGTCAAGGAATTCGGCCCGGCGGAACCGTTCCTTCATGCGGTACGGCACGGTGCAATCAAAAATCGTCTTGCAGGAAACCGACTCGACCGGAATCGAGGGGCTGAAGTCGGGCGATTGCGAGGGGTCCAGGGGATGGCACCGCACGCCCGGAATGAACACCGTGCTGACGTCTCCCTGGTAGCGCGTGGTCATCGCCCAGAGGACGTCGTTGCTGTCGTAAATGTCCACGTCCTCGTCCACGAGGATGACGTGCTTGAGTTCCGGGAACGCCGCAAACGCGGTGAGCGCCGCCTGCCTTTGCCTGCCCTCGTCGCTCTCCGATGCTTTCCTGAATTGCAAGATCGCAAGATACTTGCCGCCGCCCGCCGAATGGCAATAAACGTTCCGCAGGCGGCCGGGCATGCTGCTTTCGACCAGGCGCAGAATGCTCGCTTCGGTGGGAATGCCGGTGAGATTGACGTGCTCTTCGCCGGGCCCGATGATCGTTTGCAAAATCGGGTTGCGGCGGTGCGTAATGGCTTTCACCCGGATCACGGGCAGCGACTTCTGCGCCTTGCCCAGATAGCCCGGAAACTCCGGCATGCAGTACCCGGTGTTGGTTTGCGCGTCCTCGGCGATTCGCTCCCCCGGCAGGATTTCGCCTTCCAGAACGATTTCGGCGCGCGCAATCGCCTTCGCCGCCACCGACACGCACTCCACCAGTTCGACCGGGCGCCGCCGCAGCCCGCCCGCGATCGTCAGTTCGTCGAAGCCCAGCGGTGTGGTTGGCGGCTCAAAGCACGCCGCCAGGTAGATTGCGGGATCGACTCCCATGCTCACCGAAACCGGAAGCGCCCGCCCCGCCTTCTCCGCTTTGATGCGGAACTGATCGATGTGCCGCCCGGGAACGAAATAGACGCTGAGCAGGTCCGGCCCCTGAACGCACAGCCGGTGAATCGTTACGTCCGGCTCGCCGGTTTCCGGGTCCTCCGCCCGCAGCAATCCCATGTTGAAGTACGGCCCGGCATCGAGCAGCGTGTTCGTGGGGGCGGGGATGAGGGTCCGCAGATCGAACGGCGGGCGGATGACCACTTCCTGGCAGGGCGCATCCGCGCCTTTCACCACAACCGGGGGGCAGGGATGGTTCAACGCCTCCAGCAGATCGAACGGCAGCCGGTCGATGCTGCTGTTGAGCAGAAGGGCGGTGCGCAGGCGGCTGGCGAGCACGCCGACAACAACCGGAATGCTGTAGCCCTTGACGTTTTCGAACAGCATGGCCGGGCCGATCCGCGTCGGCGGCGCGACCGGCGTGCCGGCGCCCACGCGCTTGTACACTCCCGCGAGCTCCGCGACGGGGTCCACGGGTTCACGGGTCGAAACCAGTTGGCCTGGAACAGACGCCAGGAAAGCGAGCGCGGACCGCAGGTCCGTGATCTCAGCGGCTGTCGTTATTTCTGGCATTCGGGGTTAGTCTATCGTGCCCGCCCGGTGCGGCCACGGCGCCGGCGGGCGCTTCCTGCACTTCAGTCCGCCTTCTCCTCGCCTTCAGACGAAGCCGAGCTGAACGACTGGAGCGCCAGATAGCTCAGGCCGAAGCGCTTGATGTTGTCGAGCTGCTTTTCGAACTGATCGAAGTGGCCTTCCTCCTCCCGGACGAGTTGTTCGAAAACCTGCTTGGAGGCCGCATCCGCGTTGGCGCCGCACTCGATAGCGGCCTGGTTGTAGAACCTGATCCCGTCTTCCTCCATCGCCATCGCCTTCGCCAGGATTGCCTCGGGCTCGATGATTTTCTCGACGGGGGCCGCCGACACCATTTCCACGTCCCCTTTCAGGAAAAGAACGCGCTCGGCCAGCAGTTCCACGTGCCCCATCTCACGGATAGCAATCTGTTTGAACAGCTCCGAGAGGGGCCCAAAACCCTGATCGTCCAAGTGGAAGTGGAAGTACATGTACTGGTGCACGGACTGCAGCTCGTCCGCCACGGCCTTGTTCAACAACTGGATGCTCTTCGCTCTGTCCATAAAGGTTCTCCGACCCCATTATCCCTTATAGGCCGCGCTTCCGGAGGAACAATTTTTCAAGCCCTTGCCGCATCAGGGAAGCGCGGGACATCGCGTTCTCAGTTGTAGTAGCATCGACTTAGCTCGGGTTTGGATTCTGAGCGGAGTTTCCATATGCCGAGAAAATCGATAGCGCTCTTTTTCCTTGCCATCTTGGGAGCCGCTCAACTCTATGCGGCATCCTGTTCGATCGAATACGCTGCGGCACGCGGCAAGTCCGTATGGCTGCTGTGCGAACAAAACGAATTGCGCATTTCTTCCGACGCGGGAGAAACCTGGCAGACCCGCCGCATCACAACCGATAGCAAGCTGCGCGCTCTTGCGTTGCTTGACTCGCGCCGCGCTATCGCCGCCGGCGACGATGGAGTCGTCATGACGACAAACGACGGAGGCGAGACCTGGACCCAGGTTCCGGTTCCCGTCCAGCAGAACTTCCGGTCCATTTGCTTCGTTGGGGATCTGGGCTGGATCGCAGGATGGAACGGCGTCATTCTGCACTCAAGCGACGGCGGGAAGACGTGGGTGCGGCAGGAGACCGGCGTGTTGCTGGGTCTGGAATCCATCTTTTTCACCGACGACAAGAACGGTTGGGCGGTAGGCTGGGCGGGCACCATCCTCCGCACCACCGATGGAGGAAAGACCTGGCAGAAGCCCGAGGCGCCGTCCGGGTTGTGGTCGCTCAGTTCCGTTTATTTCCGAGACCAACAGAACGGATGGATTGTCGGCTTCAACGGCCAGATCCTGCGCAGCCGCGACGGCGGCCAGACGTGGGAGCGGCAGCCCAGCTCGGTCCAGCTCTGGCTAAAGTCGATCGTGATCGATGATACGGGTGTGGGTTGGATCGCCGCCGACACGCAACTGCTGGTCAGCCGGGACGGCGGCGAGACATGGAACGTCCTGCCGGTCCGGGACGCGGTGTTCCTCCAGCAAGTGCTGCGTGTCGGCGATTCGCTCTGGGCAGTCGGCCAGTTCGGAGTGTTCCGGCAGGCGCGCGGCGAATCCGAAATCAAAGAGCTGGCCTCGCTGCGGCTCGCCGACTCCAACGACTCCAGGAGCGCGAATTAGCCTGCCGCACCGCGAGGGTAAGCCCTACCACCGCTCGACGGGGTAGAGTTTTCCGTCCAGGTGCTTCACTTGTAGCGTAACGCGCGTTCCTTTGACCGTGGCCAGGATGTGCTGATAGAACCACCCCTCTTCAAAGCCCTGGCCACGGCTCGTCCCTCGCGTGATGTCCGCGCCCGAACTCCCCACCGCGAGGTAGGTGACGCCGTCGCGCTCCAGCCGCATCAAGCGGTGGACGTGCCCGCTGAAGACATGGCTCACGCCGTATTGCTTCGCCAGCCGGTGAAGCTCGAAGTCGCCGCTCCCCAGCGCAAGGAACAGGATCCAGAACGGCCGGTGGAAGATTACGAACTTCGGCGCGCGGTTGCGGTTTGCCTTCAGGTCTTCCTCCAGGAACTCAAGTTGCGCGCGGCTCAGCATCCAGCCGCCGCTGTTGTCGAGCACCGTGAAATGCGCGTTCTGAAAATTGAAGCTGAAATGCGGCGGATGACCGGTCTCTTTTTCAAATAATTTCCGGGAATAATCGTTCCAGATGTCGTGATTTCCCGGCGCGATGTATAGCGGGTAGCGATAGCGCCGCCAGATGCGGCGGAGTTCCAGCCACTCCGCCGGCGCCCGCGCGTCCTTCATGCCCTGAATGCTGTCGCCCACCCCCACCACGAAATCGGGGCGCAGCGCGTCAATTTCAGCCCAAACCTTTTCGTACACTTCTGGCGAGCCCAAGCCGGTGCGGTCTCCGAGGATTGAGAATCTGAAATCATTGGGAGGCGCCGCGCCGCCCGCAGCCGCCAGCAGCCGGAAACCGATCGCGGCGAGCAGCGCTAGGGCACGGACTCGCATGAAAGTATCATAACAGTGCGCCGGTAAAGCCCCCGCCTGTCTACCCCCCCTAAATGACGTACTCACAACCCGCATTTGAGGGGATTACATTTCGTAGTACGTACAGTACTATAGTCCCTTACTACTGTTGGGCTCCTCTGTAGTTTCCCCCAAGTGTTAAAGAAATGAAATCGATTTACCGGCTTCTGTATTTGTTTCTGTGCGCCTCATTACTATTGGCAGCGGGCGATTCCAAGAAAGCAAAAGACAGCGATGATAGCGGCGCCACGCCGAACCGGTACGTGGTGCGCCTGCATGAGGGGGTGTCTCCCACGGTCCTCGATAACGTGGCGCCGGGGTCAAAACACAAACCATTAGGCGGCCTTAATCTTCACCTGTTGGAATTGCCGGAAAAAACACCCGCTTCTGTAATTGAAAAGCTCAAGAAAAACCCGTTGGTGCAGTATGTCGAGCCCGACCGAATCCGCGGCTTGAATTTCGCCGCTCCGAACGATCCGAATTATTCGAACTATCAGTGGGCGCTGCACGCCGTACGGGCAATGGATGCCTGGCGGCTGCTGCCCAACCGGTATCTCAACCGAAACGACGCCTCCGGCAAACGCCTCACGATCGCCGTGCTCGATACCGGCGCCGACTGCACGCACCCGGACTTCGTGAATCCGGGCGGCGCCTCCACCGACTCCGCGCAGGGCGGGCAACTGTTTTTTGAAGGCAGCCGGACCTTTGTCGAGACAACCGTGCAGCCGCCTGCCTGCGCCTGGCAGGACGACTACGGTCACGGCACCCATGTCGCAGGCATCATCGGCGCCGCGGCAAACAACGGCGTCGGCATCGCCGGGTTGGGCTACCCGCTGAAGTTAATGATCTATAAGGTTCTGGACAGCAAAGGCAAGGGCGCCGACAGCTCGATCGCAGCGGGCATTATGGCCGCGGCGGACGCCGGAGCCGACGTCATCTCGCTGAGTCTTGGAGGCTTGGGATACTCGCAGACGTTTCAGGACGCCGTCACCTACGCCTGGCAGCGCAACAGCGTGGTTGTGGCGTCCTCCGGCAACACGGATACGAACAGGCTGTTTTTCCCGGGGGGAGCCAATCACGCGCTGGGCGTCGCCGCGGTGGACTCTAACGGGAACAAGGCCGCGTTTTCCAACTACGGCATGGGAGTCGACGTCGCCGCGCCGGGCGTAAGCATTCTCTCGACGGTGCCCGTCTACCAGGTCCGCCAGGGCGTGAAGAATTACGCTTACTATTCCGGCACCTCCATGGCGGCGCCCTATGTCGCGGCTCTGGCGGGGCTTGTAGCCATGATCACTCCAGGGGTCGCGGCCGACGCGATTACGATGCGCATCCAGCAATCGGCCGATTCCCCGACGAGCACCTGGGACCAGTATCTGGGGTACGGGACCATCAACGCCTGGCGGGCCGTGAGCGGGGCCTTGCGGCCGGCGTTACTGGGCGGGCTGGTGGGCCAGGTCGTGAACGAGCGGGGACTGCCGGTTGCCGGAGCGCAGATTTCCGCCGGTCCGGTCAGCTTCACCACCGATCGGACGGGCCTGTTCCGCTTCGCCAACCTCAGCGCCGGCGATTACACCGTCACGGTCGCGGCCTTCGGGTATGAGAACCAGGCCATCCGGACCGTTGTAGTGCCCGGCGCCGACACAACGCTCACCATCCGCATGGGCGTGTCGCAGGGAACGCTAACCGGAGTGGTGACCAGCGCCGGGAAGCCCGCGGGGGGCGTCGTGGTGCAGGCGATCGCCAGCGGGCTGGTTCAAAACAGCACGGTAACCGATTCCGCCGGGCGGTACTGGCTGACGGTGCCGCAAGGGACGTATGACGTGCGCGCCTCGGCGGTCTCTATTCCCGCGAACACGGTGGAAGGGCAGACGGTTGCGGAAGGGCGAGAAACGCAGGTCAACTTCAACCTCCAACCCTTGGGCTGGATTTACGGAGCCGTCAAGGACGCGGAGGGCCGGCCCGTCTCCGGCGTCGAACTGGATATCACCGGCAGCGAAGCCACCGCGGGAGCCATTACGGATTCGAACGGGAATTTCGCCACCATCGGGCTTCCGCCGGGCGAGTACACGGTATCGGTCGCAGGCGGCAAGGCCAGCACCCGTGTGACGGTGGCCGCCGGAGGCGGCGTAAGGGCCGATTTGCGAGACGATAAAACCGGATTCGCGGCCATCCGGGTGAACAGCGGCGGCGGAGCCTTCGTTGACTCGATGCAGCAGGCCTGGAGCGCCGACTACGGATACCTGGGCGGCAACTCGTACGCCGTACCGGACGCGGGCGCGGATTTATACCGGACGGAACGCTACGGGGCGTTCCGGTACCGCTTCGACGTGCCCGCCGGCAATTACCGGGTGAACCTCCATTTCGCCGAGATCTTCTTCAGCCGGCCGGGAGAGCGGGTGTTCGATGTGTTCATCAACGGCCAGAAGGCGCTCGTGAACTTCGACATCGTTGCCGCGGCCGGCGGGCCAAACCGCGCCGTGGTGAGGCAGTTCGACGTGTCCCTTCCAGCGCCCGGAATGGTTATCGAACTGGCGCCGAGGGTGGAAAACGCGAAAATCAGCGGGATCGAAATTCTGCCGGCGGGCGCCAACCGGTGAGGGGCCGGATGCACTCCTGAGTGGAGAGATACCCCCCTCCCGGTGCCTCGGCTACCCGGTACGTAACGGTACGTAACCCCCCTTTTTAATCTTGCTTCTAGCCTAATCGTATGTTTGGATTGACCTAAGGACGGACCCGCTCAGACATCGATGGGCTTTTTGAAGAAATCGGAGACTTCGTTTGACCGGTCGACTGACCCCCTCTGGTGGGCGCTCGCGGTTCTGCTGAGTCTGGTGTCGGCGTGGCTTCCCACTCTGCTTCGCGTGAAATCAGACCACACCACGCCGCTGCTGGTCACGTATCTGGCCATGTTCTTTTCCGGAAGCCTGCTCGGCGGGCTTCGTCCCGACCGGGTCTGGCGGTGGGGGGTTGCAGCCTTCTTGACTCTGTGTATTAGCGACCTGGCGAAGCACGCCAGCGACCCCAAGTTCACCTGGTTCACCAGGGACGATTTCCTGGCATACGTGACGGCCAACGCCTCCGGCTGGGCGGCGACGTCCCTCCCCATGTTTCTAGGCGCCTATCTGGGCTTCTACCTCGTGCGCAGCAACATCAAGTTTCGATGAGGTAAACCCGCCTCGCTTCAGCGCTTCTGGGAATGCCTGTCACGGGCGCCGCTATCTGACGGCACGAAGTAGAGAATGTACTGGCTGTTCCGTATGTGGTCCTTTTTGTCCGTGAGGCGGAAGCCGGCGCTCTCGATTTCGGCGATGACTTCGGGCTGGTCCGCACGGATGTGCTCCATGGTTCCGCCGCCCGGCATCGCCCCCGGACGGCGGTAGTAATCCACCACCACCAGGCGGCCATTGTGCGTCAGCGCCCTCCGGATGCTCTTCATCACCGGCAGAGGGTAGTTCAGGTGATGGTAAACGTTGAGAACAAGGGCCAGGTCTACCTGCCGCTCCGGTAATCTTACGTCGGACTCTGAGCCAAGGATCAGGGTCACATTCTTGAGACCCTCGGCCTCGGCTCTCTTGCGCGCGCGGGCGAGGAAATCCGGAAAAATATCTTCGGCCAGCACGAGGCCTTTCGGGCCAACCGCCCGGCTGAGGAACGGCAGCATGAATCCCGCGCCGGTGCCAATGTCGGCGACAACCATGCCGGGTTTGAGGGAGAGCGCTTCTATAAGTTTGTCGGGGTGCAGCTCGCGGTACCGGCCGGACCACACCTGCCGGTCGCCGATTTCCTTGCGGCCCTGTTCGGTGCGGTAGTGCTCGTTGGCCTTTTCGGCCACCTGGGCGGATGCGGCGAGCGCGCAAAACAGGAGGATAAACGCACGGATCACGGCGGCGGTTCTACTTTCCGCTTATGATAGCAACTGCGGGGCGCGGAGCGCCTTCACCCGCGCCCGGCAGTTGCACATGTAAAGCGGCCGGCACCGCAGCCTACGCTTCCCTTGGCGGATACTCCTTGGGCGGCGGAGGAGAGGAAAGCACTCTCTGGCGCACCGGATCGAACGCCACCACTTTCCCTTTCCGGTAGGATTCCACGCCCAGACCGATTCCTACCATCACCTGGTATCCGCGCAGCGCGTTATACAGCGGAGATTCCCGGGTTCGCATGCAATCGAGCCAGTTCTCGATCAACGAGGGGCCGGGCTCGGACTCGATGATGACCTCCGTCTTCCCTTCGTTCGCTTCCCGAAACTCCTTCTCGAACTGCCGCTCGGCTCGAGCGACCGCGACGGAGCGGGGGCGCCGCTGACCCTGTTGCTGCGGCACATTCCTCTGATCGCCCATCGTGGACACGGCCGCCTGGCCTTCCATGACCTGAATGGTGCCCCAGTTTCCATAGACCGTAACGGGCACGGAGGTCTGGTTGGCCATGCAGGACACCATGTTGATCGAATACTCGCCGGGATAGTCGATCATGGTCATGTAGACGTCGGGAACTTCGCGGTTCTTCTGTACGTAGATGCCGCCGGCGGCCACCGCGCGGATGGGGAATTCGAACCCAACCATGGTGCACATCTGCCCGAGGCGGTGATAGAGCAGGTCGCCTGCGTTTCCGGTTGAATAATCCCAGAATTTCCTCCAGCGGAAATAGCGCTCCTTGCTGAACGGGCGCTTGGGCGCGGGCCCGAGCCACATCTTCCAGTCTAGATTTTCGGGTGTCACCGGCGCGTCTGGCCAGGGTTCCTCGCCGATTCCGGGGATGGGATAGTCCCACATCCCCTCGCGCGTGTTCCGGTTATAGCTGATGAGGCCCCAGACCACCTTGCCGATCTTGCCGGCCTTGATGAAGTCGTTGACCTTCCAGTAGAGGCGAGTCGCAGGACCGGTGCCGCCCAACTGCATGATGCGCTTGGTGCGGTTCACCGTCTCGTACAGGTCCGCCGCGTCGGCTATGGTGATGGTCATCGGCTTTTCCAGGTAGACGTCCTTGCCCGCGAGCATGGCCTCCTTTGCCATGTCATGGTGCCAGTGATCCGGCACGGCGAGCACGACGCCGTCGATATCGGGCCGGGCGAGGACTTCGCGGTAGTCCCGGTATGCCTTGTCCGCGCCGCTGATCTTGAGGGCATTCTCCAGGCGCGGTTGCCAGACGTCGCATACGGCGGAGAAGTGGACGTCATTTTTCGTCTGCTTGCGGTTGGCGAAGCCGCGGATCAGGCTGAGAAACTGCATCCCATTGCCGATGAAGGCGATGTTGATCCGGTCGTTTGCCCCCAGCACGGAGCGCGCACTGGCCCGGGATCCGGTGAGCAGGGTTGCCGTAACGGCTGCCGCCCCGGCGTGGCGGGTCAGGAAACTGCGGCGGGTCGATTTATTGTCTTTTTCTGGCCTCATGGTGGTTTCATCGATTCAAGTAATTTTGAGTTTGGCGAATCAATACTAACTCTTTTTGGGCAGTGGCGCATGCCCGCTCAAGGCCGCGGCGTTTCCGGGCCAAGGACTGGAATGCCGGGCTGGGCGGATACGGATAGCGGGCTACTCGTAGCGCAGAGCTTCCGAGGGATCGAGGCGCGCGGCCCGCGTGGCCGGGGCGACGCCGCTGAGCACTCCCACCAGCACCAGGATTCCGGCGGCAATCGCGACTGTCGCGGGGGAAATCGCGAGATGGATATCTCCTTGTCCCGAAGTGTCCTTGAACAGGGGGCCCAGCAATGGAATCGTTCCGCTAAACGCCGTGATGGCGATCGCAAGTCCAATGCCGATGGCGCCGCCGGCCAGCGTCAGGACCAGCGCTTCAGCCAGGAATTGCAGTCGTACGTGCCGCCGCCGCGCCCCGAGCGCGCGCCGCAGCCCGATTTCGCGAACGCGCTCGTCCACCGAGACCAGCATGATGTTCATCACGCCCACGCCGCCGATGCCGAGCGTCAGCGCGCCGATGAACATCAGCAGAACCTGGATGCCGATCGTGATGCCGTCGATGATTGGGCGGAACTCCTCGCGCCCGAACATCTGGATGGCGCGCTCGTCGGTGGGTGAGAAGCGCTGGCGCTTGCCGATGATTTCACGCACCTGCCGCTTCGCATCGGCTTCGAACTTCGGCGCTACGGGTGAGAAAACGAGTACGGCGGCGTAGCGGGCATCCCACATGTCGCCCGCCGTCGTATAGGGAATCCAGCAGGAATCGTCGTCGCTGGTGAAGTAATTGCTCATCTGGATCTTACGGTCCATCGTGCCGACGACGGTGAAGCGTACCCCGCCGATCAACACCGTTTCCCCCACGGCCGGCCGGCCGCCGAAGAGTTGCTCGCGCAGGTGGCCGCCGAGGAAGGCCACGCGCCGGCGTTCGAGGAAATCCTCGGGTGATATCCAGCGGCCTTCGGAGGGGACCACGTTGCGGATCTCGCCGTAATCCGGATACACGCCGCGGATGGCCGTGTTGGCAATGCGCTCGCCGTAGGAAATGCCGAGCCAGCGCACCGTCTCCAGGCTCAGGTGCTTGATGAGCGAGCCTTCGATCCGAATCTGCTCCAGATCTTCTTTTTCGAACCTGACGCGGCGCCCGGCGCGCTCGCCGCCGGCCTGCTCGCTGGTTTGCCCCGGCCAGCACACGACGGCGCTCTTGCCGAAGGCGTCGAACGCGCGCACCAGCACACCGCGGAAACCACTGCCGTAGGCGATCAGCACGGTGACGGCCACGATGCCCCAAACGATCCCGAGCATCGTGAGGAAGCTGCGGAGCGGATTGCGTCTCAGCGAGTCCCAGGCCTGTTTCATGATTTCGCCGAACACGCGGTCAACCTCCGGCTTCGTAGCGCAGGGCCTCGATCGGGTCCACCGAAGCCGCGCGGTTAGCGGGGTAAAGCGCCGAAAGCACCGCCACCGTGCCGAGCAGCGCCAGGGCTAAGATGGCGGACTCCCAGGATGCGACCAGCCCGGCGAAAAACGGCGGCATAGGAAAGGAATTCACCAGCGCGCAGAGGCCGAAGGTGATTCCCAGGCCGATGCCCCCGCTCAGGAAAACGATAATGATCGTTTCGACAAAGAACTGCGAAAGGATTGCCCGGCCGGTTGCGCCGACCGCCTTGCGAACGCCGATCTCGCGGGTGCGTTCGCGCACGGCCACCAGCATCACGTTGGTCACCCCGATGCCGCCGAGCAGCAGACTGATCAGCCCGACCGCACCCAGGAAGATCTTCATGCCCTGCGTCATATGTTCGAAGGCCTTGGCCGTCTCCACCGTGTCCCAGATCTTGGCGGCTTCCTCGTCCCGCGGATCGAAGTTGTGCAGGCGAGCGAGCGCGCGGCGCAGTTCCCACTTGCACGTCTCGTGATCGGCTATCGACTTGGGGGTGACGATAAACCGGTCGATTGCGGTGGGCCGGCTCGGCGGCCTTCTCGGAAAATCGCGAAGCGCGGCGTTGAATGGGATGAAGACCTTGGAAATGTCCCGGCCGTCGTAGCTGGAATCCTGCTCCTTGGATTGCATCACGCCGATCACGACGTACGGGTAGTCGCCGATGTGAATCGTCTCGCCGAGAGCGGGGCGGGAGGCGAACAACTGTTTCTTGGCGTCGCTGCCGAGAAAAGCGACGCGGCGGCCGAGCGCGGCGTCTTCGTCGTTGTAGAAGCGCCCCTCCGCCACCGGTATCGTGCGGACTTCGGCGAACGGCGGCAGCGAGGCGACCACCGTCAGCGTGCCGCTGTTGTACAGACTGCGAACCGTCAGGCTATTGCCGAGTTCCGGGAGGACAACGCCGCAAGCCGGCGCCTGGCTCTGGATGAAGACGTGATCGGTGGCCTGCCACTCCGTAGCGCGGCCCGCGCGCGTGCCGCCGGCCTGCATGCTGGTGCGCCCCGGAAAGACGATCATGATGTTCTTGCCGAAATTTTCCGAGACCCTCTGCTGCCCCACGCGAAGGCCTTCCCCGGCCGCCACCATCAGGGTGATGGAAACGATCCCCCAGGCGATGCCGAACATGGTCAAAAATGTGCGCAGCTTGTGCGCCCAAAGCGTACGGAGCGTATCGAACAGCAGATCGCGAAACGACATGGCCGGTCCGCGCTATTGCAAAATGACCTGCTCGCCTTCCTGCAAACCGGAAACAAGCTCGGTTTTCACGCCGTTGGAAATGCCGAGCTTGACCGCAATCCGGCGGCGGCCCGTTTCGCTGGCCGGGTCCGGGATTTCAAGAAACGTGTTGCGCTGCCTGTCGTAAATCACTGCGGCCTCCGGCACCAGCAGCACGTTCTTTTTCTCTTCCAGAATGATCTCGGCGTTGGCGCTCATATTGGCTTTGAGTTCGCCGCTGGGGTTGTGGATGGAAACGCGCACTTCGAAAGTCGTCACGTTGTCTTTTTCGACGCCGAGCGGGGAGATTTTCGTCACCCTGCCCACGAACTTCTTGTCCTTGAAGGATTCCACGACAATGCGCGCGGGCTGGCCGAGGTAGACCTTGCCGATATCGGCTTCGTCCACCTTCCCGAGCACGTAGACGTCGCTCACGTCGCCGAGCGTCATGATCTTGGTGGCCTGCGAGCCGAGCACGAGGATGGAACTGACGGCGTCGCCCACCTCCACGTCGCGGGAAAGCACGATGCCGTCCATGGGGCTGACGATGGTGGCGTTCCGCAGATCTTCCTCGGCGCGGTCGAGCATGGCGCGCGCCTGGGCGACCTGGGCCTTCGCGCGCGCGACATCGGCGCGGCTCACCGAAATATTTCGCAGGGCGGTCATCTGCCGGTTGAGCGCAAGCTGGTAGTTTTTTTCCGCCTCCTCGAGAACCGCCTGCGCGATCAACCCCTGCGCCTTAAGCTGCTGCGCGCGCTCCATGCTGGATTTCAAAAACGGAAGGTCGGGGCCTTCGGCCTCCACTTTGTTCTTCTCGTGGGTGGCGATGGCTGCTTCCTCGGCGGCTTCGGCGGCGAGCAGCGCCGCGCGCGCCTCCCGGACGCGGGCCTGTAACTCCTCTTTATCGAGTTCCACCAGGACGTCGCCTTTCTTCACCCGGTCGCTGTAGTGGAAAAAGATCTTTTTCACGATCCCGCTGGCCTTGGACTTCACTTCGACTTTCGCCAGAGGTTCGATCTTTCCGGTGGCGACCACCGAACGCGCAATGTCCCCGCGCTCGACGGCGGCGAGCCTCGAGGGATCGATGCGGTTATCCGGCTTGAAGGCGGCTTTGAGTCCGAACCATGCGCCTCCGAGCAGAACAATGGCTGCCGCGGCCGAGATCCACCGCCTGCCGCGCTTCCCGTTTCTCTTGCCGTTGTTACCGTTGCGCATGTGAGTTCTTCTTCGTGGGTATATACGTTTGAGCGGCAGGATTGTTCCGCAAAAAAATCGCGCGCCGCCCGGCGCAGGCTCCCCCGGCCGAGTGCGGAGGTAAACGCGGCGGGTAGAACCCGCAAGCAGCTTCGGGACGATATAATGGGCCGCTTGTACGGCAAGGTTGCGCGTTTCAACGCCGCCGCGGACAAGGGCGGCTCTCGACTACCGGCAAACGGTGTTCACAACCATAGCAAGGAGATTGATTCATGAAGCTGGATCCCCGGCGCGAACAGCTACTCAAGCGGACATTTATCGATTTCCACCAGATGTCCGAATTTGTTCGCAATCCTTTGATCATAGATCGGGCTGAAGGCCTTTATTACTGGGATATTGAAGGCAAAAGGTACTTTGATGCGATCGGTGGGATTTTCGTCGCCTCGCTCGGCCACGGTCATCCGCGCGTGATGGAAGCCATGCGCAAGCAGATGGAGCGAATGACGTTCGCTCCTCCTCTCCACGGTATCTCGGACGTCACGCTCGACTTTATCGAGAAGCTCGGCTCGATCACCCCGGGCAATTTGAACTATGTGAAGCCGTTCAGCGGCGGATCGGAGTCCACCGAAGCCGCGATGAAGTTCGTGCGGCAGTATTTCAAGCAGACCGGCCACCCCCATAAGTACAAGTTCATCTCCAGGTACTACGGCTATCACGGCGGCACCGCGGGCGCGATGGCGGCCAGCGGGACCGGCTCGCGGAAGTCGAAGTTCGAGCCGCACATGGCCGGATTTCTGAAAGTCTTTCCGCCCACTTACTATCGCGACCGCTTCTCATCGTGGGAGGAGTGCAACCGCTTCACCGCCCAGTCCATTGAAGACATCATCATTCATGAAGACCCGGAAACGGTTGCCGGCGTGATGGTCGAACCTATAGGCAACACCGGCGGAATCATTACTCCCACCGATGAATACTTCCAGATCATCCGCGATATCTGCACCAAGTACAACGTCGCGCTGATTTTCGACGAAGTCATCACCGGTTTCGGCAAGACCGGCAATATGTTCGCGGCGCAAACCTTCGGGGTTACGCCCGACATCATCTGCTGCGGCAAGGGGATGTCGAGCGGCGCTATGCCCATCGGCGCGATGATCGCACGCGAGGACATGGCCGAAGCGTTCTGGGGAGAGCCCGAAAAGAACATACAGTTCGCCCATGGCCACACTTTTGCGGGCAACCCGCTCGCGGCGGCGGTCGGCATCGCCGTGATCGACGAGATCGTGGAGAACGGACTGGACAAGAAAGCCGCCGTCAACGGCGAGTACCTCGCCAACAAGCTCGAGTGCCTGAAGAAATACGGCGTGGTCCGCGAGGTTCGCGGCAAGGGCATTCTGCGCGGCGTGGAGCTGACCGACGCGGCGATCGGCACGGCGCTGAAGCGGACGTCGCTCAAGAACGGGATCATCCTGCGGGTGGACCCCACCTGGTTTGCGGTTTCCCCCGCGCTCATCGCCACACAGGCCGATCTCGACGAGATGTGCGCCCTGATCGAGAAGAGCCTCGTGGAGGCAATCGAGGAATCCAGGAAGGCATGAAGCTCAAGGATCGCGTAGCGGTAATCACCGGGGCGGGCGCGGGCATCGGCCGCGCCACCGCCCTCGCATTCGCGCAAGCAGGCGCGCGTGTCGTCGTGGCGGACATTAACCTCGAGGGCGCGCGCGAAACCGCGGCCAGCATCGAGCGGGAGGGCGGCTGCGCCCTCGCCCTCGAGACCGACGTGGCACAACCGGAGTCCGTGGAGCGCCTGGTCCGCGAGACGCTATCGGCCTTTTCCCAGGTGAACGTGCTGCTGAACAACGCGGCCATTCAGGTGAACAAAACGGTCGAGGACACCACATTCGAGGAATGGAACCGGCAGTTGGCCGTCAACCTCGGCGGCGTGTTCCTGTGCTCGAAGTACTTCATCCCGCATCTGCGGCGGACGCGCGGCGTCATCGTCAACATGTCGTCGGTGAACGGCTTTTTCGTCGAGCCGTTCTGCGCGGGATACTGCGCCACCAAGGCCGGCATCATCGGTCTCACCAAGGCGATGGCCATCGACCACGGCAAGGACGGCATCCGGGTCAACTGCATTTGCCCCGGTTACATCGACGCGGGACTCGCCGAGGGCTATTTCCAGGCGCAGCCCGACCCCGCCGCCGCCCGCGCGGCAGCCGGGAAACTCCATGCGCTCGGCCGCATCGGACGACCCGAAGAGGTAGCGCGTACGGCCGTTTTCCTGGCCAGTGACGACGCCTCCTTCATGACCGGCTCCGTGGTTGTAGTGGATGGGGGATTCGGCTCGGGTCTGCCGCCGTCATAGAGCGGCCTGGTCTGTCTTCGGGATACTGATCTGCAAAGGGGGGCATCCGGGCTCGTAAACCTCCCCTGCTCCCCCGGGTAGTACCGCGCCTCGGGATAATCGATGCCGGTTGCCAGCGCTCGCGTTCAGGCCGGGAACTCAAACGGTGAGGGCGCTGTCGCACAGAATGGAAAACATAGTCGAGATCGCTGACGAGCCCGGGAATCCTAACGGTCCTGCCGTCTCGGAATACAACCGCGACCTCGCCGCGGCGGCGTTCTACGCCACGGACATCCGCAAAAAGCGCAGAAACGGCCCGAAGCGGTGTCCTTAGGGAGAATCCGTCGTTGTCGAACCGCAGGCTCGATCGAAAAGTCGAGTAGGTACGGGCACAGGCAGGGCACAAAAGCTGCGGGCCGCCGCTCTCGGTGGACACAGAAGGAGCGGCGGATTCTTAAATGCGCACCCGATGGTCAGACCGTCTGATGCTCGTGACGGTACCGTTCCATGATTTCCTGCATCTGGTCCTTCAGACGCAGCTTCAGCTTCTTGATCCGAGTCACCTCGAGTTGTTCTTCCGGGGTCAGATAAGGACGTGAGGACAGGGCCTCGACGCGCTTCTTATACTCGCGGTGTTGCTCTGCCAGAAGCCGAAACTGTTCGTCGGTTTCCATCAGGTGCGCTTTGAGCTCTTCTGGGGTTCGCATAGGCGTAGTCCTCCTTCCATTACTCTCTTCGGGCTCTTCTGATTTATGGGGTCGTCGGCTCGGCAGGTGACGGGTCGAAAAGTCATTAACAAACGTTTAGGAGCCGGGGCCCTACTTTCCCGGCTGCACTTGTGACATTAGCATGAATGGCGGCGCATGACAACCGCGGTTTCCCCATTGTCCTGGTAGTAGTTGGGCCGGCGTGCGATCTCAACAAACCCCAGCGACTCATACAGCTTGCGCGCACCCACATTCGATTCGCGAACTTCGAGAAACCAGCTCCGGCCGCCGTCTTCGAGCAGCTCCAGCATGAGGCGCTTGCCGATCCCGCGCCGCCGCATGGCCGGGTCCACGACCAGGCTGAGCACTTCCGATTCGTCGTCGGTCACGCGGCGGCACACGGCGAACCCCACCACCCGCCCCCCTTGTTCCGCCACGCGGCAATCGTAATTCAGGTATCCGTGCGGCTCCCACAGCACCGCTTCGGGTGAGCCTTTCTGAATGCGATCCAGATCCTCGACATCCTGCTCAACAGCGGGCCGGATGTTCAGGTGGGCGCCGGTGACTTCTCTGAGGACCTCGCGCTGAAGCGCCCCGAGCCGCTCCCAGTCGTAGCGCTCCTCGGCGATGCGGCGGGCCGCTCTTGCGATGCGGCGCCGCAGCGCCGGATTCTCAATCAGCGCCTCGATGCCTTCAGCGAACTCCTTGGGCGTTTCCGCGACCCAGACGCTCTCCTTGTGCGTCAGCCCCAGGCCGGCGCAGCCGGAGGGAGTCGAAACCACCGCCCGCTCCATCGCCATCGCCTCCAATACCTTTAAATTGGTGCCGGCGGAGACCAGCGTGGGAACAATCACCAGGTTAGCCTCTGCGTACAACGGACGGACATCGCGCACGAACCCGAGCAGCCGGATGCGCTCGTCCGGGGGCGGCTCGGGTGAATCCGCCGCCGCGCGCCAGTACAGGATGGGGTCCGGGCCGGCCACAACGGTCAGGGTGAGGTCCGGGTAGCGGTCGCGCAGCAGCGGCCAGACTTCCTCGGTGAAGAAGCGGTACGCGATCACGTTGGGAAAGTGGCGGAACGAGCCGACGAACAGGAGCTTCCGGCCGGGCGGCTCGGTTACGGGCTCGAAACGGCTGAGATCCACACCGTTCGGAATCACGCGAATTTTGGACGTGCCGAGCAGTTCCGCGTCTTTGTCGGACATCACAATCACGCGCTGGAATGCCCGGAGCATGCGGGTTTCAAAGCGCCGCCACCGCCACCAGTTCCACCACGCCCCGATGGACCGCTCGCGGTCGAGCACCTGGCGGTGAAGATCGAAGGTGACGTCGTGTTCCACCAGGATCTCGCCGCCGTAGCCGGCCAGGTGCGTGTACTCGATCTGGCGCGCGGCCACTTCGTACTCACGGCAAAGGCTGCGCCAGAGCCGGCGCATGGTTTCGGACCTGTACTCGCAAACCTCCGGCGGCAGCAGCGAGGACCAGCGCGGCTCACGGTAGCGCTGCTTGGGAACGAGCACCACCTTCGAGCAGAACTCCAGCACCGGCTCCGGCTCGACGGCTTGCCCGTCCTCGGTGAAGGCGAAAAGCAAGAGGTCGAATTCGCGGGAAATCTCGCGCAAGAGGTGGAAAATGCGAACCGCGCCACCGTGCGAAAGCGGATAGGGGAAATAAGGCGAGAGCACCGCGACGCGGCGGCGCCCGCGTGTGAACGGACGGCCTTCCAGCACTTGCGCCGAGGTGCTTTCGCTGGAGCGGTCGCGCTTCCACGGGAAGAGCCACCAGGGTCGGAGGAAGATGCGGTCCAGCGGCACGCCGCGAAAGAACAGCCAGGAAGCCACCGCCGTCCGCAGCCGGAGATGGTGGCGCTCCAGCCGCGCGTTGTAGGCCAGAATTTTCGTCGGCGCCAGCAGGAACGCGGCCAGCCGGAGCGGGCGGAACCGCTTATCCGCAGTGAACAGGACCGGCGCAAGGCCGATTCGGTAGGGACGGAACTGGCGCCGCAGGCGGCGGTAGATTTGCCACGCCGACCCGGGCTCGAAAGCAACCGTGAAATGCCGCCTTTCCGGCTCCAGCCGGCGCACCTCCTCCGCCATCGCGGATGCGAGCGGTTCTTCACCCGATAAGAAGCTGACAACGACTGCTTCCGGGTCCTTGCCAAGGAGTTTGAAGATGGTGCGCTTGAGTGCTGAGGGGATTCTGCCGGCCACGGTCAGGTACCAATATAACTGCTTCCGCAGGGGGCTCTTCAATCAGGTCTTCGGCCGTACACGGTACAACAGGGCGCAGGCCATCAGCGGCAGTACCGCGACAGCGAAGCAGACCGGCTGAAAACCCAGCAGATCGATCAACAGCCCGGCCATCGGGGAGAAGACCGCCTGCATGGCGCCGTACGCTGCCGTCAGCACGGAGCTCGTGAAGGCTGCCCGCCCGGCGCCGAAAACGTCAAGCGGCAGCGAGTAGAGGTTCACACTCAGCGAGGACGACCAGAAGGCGCTCAGGCAGATCATGGCGATCGCCCACCCGGCGGTGGGCATCAGCGGCACGGCCGCCGTCGCGAAAAGCGCGACCGCGCTGAGCAGGCACGCGCGCAGCCGCGCATCGAAAGGCTGCCGGCCCGCCCGAATCCAGCGCATCGAGAGCGAGCCCCCGGCAATCCCTCCGAGATTGAAGAAAACAGGCGGCAGACAGGCGACCGCAGCCGTGCCCGCGAGCGAGAAGCCGCGCTCCTGGACCAGGTACACCGTAGTCCAGTTGGTCCAGAGGGTGTAGACCACCATGCCGAGTACCGTGGCGGCAACGAACGCCCAAAGCTGGCGGTCGCGGAAGACCTCGGCCGCGCGGAGTCCGGGCCGCGCGGAAGGGAAGATTTTATGCGGCGCGAGGCGGGCGACGCGGTTCCACAGCGGGATCCAGAGCAGACCGGCGGCGCCGGTGACCAGGAACGCGGAGCGCCAGCCGTAATGAGTGGCCAGCCAGATGGCGAGCGGGGGCGCGAGCATCGCTCCGCAGCTCAACCCGGCCTGGCTCAGCGCGTGGCCGAGCGCCCGTTCCTCGGGCGGCAGATAGGTGGCGATGGCCTTGCCCGCGGCCGGCACGCCGCCAGCCTGCGCCACGCCGAGCCACGCCCGGCAAGCGGCCAGCCCGGGCAGACCGCCGGCAAACGCAGTGGCGATCCCGGCTAGCGACCACAGCCCGACCGACAGACTGGCGCCGCGGTTCAGCCCGACGCGATCGATGAACAGCCCGGCCAGCGGCGCGGACAGCGCGTATGCGATCGAAAATGCGGCCAGAACCAAGCCGTAATCCGCGTTGGTGAGGTGGAATTCTTCGCGCAGCGCCGGGGCGAGCGCGGGCAGGATCTGGCGATCGAGGTAATTCAGCCCGGACGACAGGACAAAGACGCCGAGTACAACCCACCGCAGCCGCATATCAGGGCGTGGGCAGGTACTCGATGGTGGCGACCTCACCTACAGTGACCAGTTTCTCGTCGCTTTTGGCGAAATACTCGACCTTCACGGTGCGAACCGGGCGCTGCGCGCCGCACGCGAACGCCGCTTCGCTCGCCGGGTTCATGACGATCACCTTGGCGGGGTCGCGGATCAGCAGGCGAACGGATTTGCCTTCTCCGGATTGGATGACAAGCCGCAGGAGCTGGCCGACGCAATCGATTTGCGTGAGGCGGCCGGTGACGTGTGCGTCGGGCGCCGGGCCTTCCCACCAGGCAACTATCTGGCGATCGGGCGGCGGCGGGGGCGCGTCGCGGTTGGCCCGCTCTTCGGCAGCGCGGATGCGCGCCATGGCCTCATCCTTCACGCGCTGGATATCCCGCATCTTTTCCTCTTCGCGGCGCCTGCGCTCGGCGGCTTCGTACTCCAGCCGCTTCCGCTCGATGTCCAGGCGGGCGTCGCGCATGCGGGCGCGCTCGGTCTCGTCGACTGCTGCGGCCTGCGCGGCCGTCCAGGCTTTCGCGGCCTCCGGATAGCGGTTGTGGGCCATGTTGAACTCGGCCAGGGCGCGCCACCGTTCGGCGCTGCGGGGCGCCAGATCAGCGGCCAGTTTGAGGTGGTGGAGCTTGCGGCTGGGGTCCGTTTCAATTTCCGCGAGCAGGACGTGGGGCTCGGACCATGCGGGGTTCAGTTCCGCGGCTTTGGAGAGCGCGGGCAGTGCCTGTTCGCGGTCGAGGCGCCCCAGTTCGAGCCAGGTGCGCGCGCTCTTGCTGCCGGCGGCCGTGGCGGCGGCGAACTCCTTGCGGGCCTCTTCCGGGCGGTTCTCCTGGAGCGCCAGAAACCCAAGGCCCTCGTGGGCTTCGGCGGGCGCCTGCGCGAGCAACGCCTCGTAGGCGGCGCGGGCGGGCTTCAGGTCGGCGAGCGCGATTTGGGCCACCACGGGCTCGACCTTCTCAGGGAAGAAATCGCGGCGCGGATTGAGCGGACGGCCGCTGAGAGTGATAGTGGAGAACTTACCCGCGGCGAGGTAGGCGGCGGCTTCCTTGTCGATCGCATCGGGCGTCTTCCCAAAGGCGTTGCGGTAAGCGGGGTCGGGGTCGGCGCCTTGCTGAAGGTTGTGGAGCAGCACGCGAAGCTTGCCGTAGTACTCGGGATCGACCGTTAGCAGGTGAATTCTCGCCCACGCGGGATTCCGTTCGGCGGGCGGAAGCGGAGCGCCGAGCGTAATGACGGTGCGCTTGACTGTGGCGGTGGAGTAGAAATCGGCGAGTCCCGCTTCGATTTCTGCCGGCATGCGCCTGGCGTTTGATTCAATCAGGATCCGGATGCACTCGCGAAGCCACTCGCGGGGAATGGGGGCTTTGGCCACGAGAGCGGAGATATAGGCATCGCGCGAGAGCGCCGGCGTGGAAGGCTGGCCCGTTTTAAGGAGAAGCACGCGGATGGGCCAGATGGTGGTCAACTCAGGCTTGCCGAGGACCGTACCGGCAGCGTGGCGGATCTGCTCGAGCTCGTTGAGCGTGTCCCGGGCGGATTCCTCGCCGGCGTTGCTGATCAGGTGGAAAGGACCGGAACGGAACTGAACCCAGCGGTCGTCGGCGGCAGCGGCCAAGGCGATCAACAGCGCTGGCAGCAGCTTCCACATTGCTCATATGATAGCAGCGGACCCTGGCCGGGGAAGCGGCGGGCCGGGTCTCGCCGGCGCTGTCCGAATTAGAGCGCAAGCTGTAAGCCTGGGGCCATGCCCGGCCGCTACATGGCAGTGTTAACAAGATGTTTCGGCGATAAACAGGCCGGAAGCTTCGCGCAATGTGTTATATAATCGGGATAGATGTTCAGTCCGCGTCTGCGTTCGCGGTATCGAGTGTCCCTCCACGGTGCAAATCCTGAAAAAGATCCCGGTTACCGAACACGCTTGACGCAAAATCCGTTTGGAGGTAAGAAGCTTCCTAAGGAATGAAAGTTTCCGTACCGATCACCCGCGGCATTGAGTCCCTGTTCGGCACGAATGACGAAAACATCCGGCTGATTGAAACAGGGCTGAATGTCAGCACTCAACTCCTCAACGACAGCCTTGAACTCGAGGGCGCCGAGGCGGATGTCGCTCGCGCCGGAACAATCCTGGAAGAATACAACGACCTGGTGAGAGAGGGCTACGTATTTGGGAACGGCGACCTCAACAGCTATCTCCGCGTGGTGATGGAGGACCGGGAAGTGAGCCTGCGCAACCTGGTTCTGAGCGGGCGGCAGCGCAACTTCGGCAAGAAGACCGTAGTGCCCAAGACGATCAACCAGCAAAGGTATCTGGAAGCGATCGAGCGCAACGACCTGGTGTTCGGCATCGGCCCGGCCGGCACAGGAAAAACCTACCTGGCTGTCGCAATGGGCGTTTCAGCGCTGCTGGGAAAGAAGGTAAGCCGCATCATTTTGACGCGCCCGGCGGTTGAGGCCGGCGAGCGCCTCGGATTTCTGCCAGGCACACTCCAGGAAAAAGTAGACCCGTACCTCCGCCCGCTGTACGACGCGCTGTACGACATGCTCGAGATCGAAAAAGTGGAAAAGTTTCTCGAGCGCAACATCATCGAGGTGGCCCCCATCGCCTTCATGCGCGGGCGCACGCTGAACGATAGCTTTATAATCGTGGACGAGGCGCAGAACAGCACGCCCGAGCAGATGAAGATGGTGCTGACGCGCCATGGCTTCAACTCGAAGATGGTTGTAAACGGCGACGTGACGCAGATCGACCTGCCGGCGGGGAAGCGCAGCGGCCTGGTTCACGCCGAGGAAGTGCTTCGCGGCGTGGCAGGCATCAGCTTCATTAACTTCGACGAGCGGGACGTCGTGCGGCACCCGCTCGTGCAGCGCATCGTGAGGGCGTACGAGAGATACCAGGAGGCGAACGGGGCCGGAAGCCAGCTTTCCCTAAAGCTCGGCGACCTGCCGGCCGAACGGTCTAGGGAGAGCGCGAACGGCGCTCCCGTTCCGCCCCAGGCCTGATTCGCTCCCATGTCGGACCCTCCGGAAAGTCTCATTTTTCGTCCCGGCGTACGCGGCCTGCGGCGCCGGGCGCTCCGAGAGTTTGTTTCATCCTTGCAGGCGAAGGTGGCTCCCGGCCGCCAATTCTGCTGCCTGATTACCGGGGACCGGGAACTGCGGCGCCTGAACCGGCAGTTCTTGGGGCGCGATTATCCCACCGATGTGTTGTCTTTCCCTTCGGGCGATCCCGACGGGTTCCTGGGAGAAATCGCCATATCCGCGGCGCGCGCGGCGGAGCAGGCGCGGGAGTATGGGCACTCGGTGGAGGAAGAGATCGGGATCCTGATGCTGCACGGGCTGCTCCACCTGCTCGGCATGGATCACGAGCGCGACCGGGGGCGCATGGCCCGCGCCGAAAAGCGGTTTCGCGAGCAGCTCAAACTGCCGGCCGGGTTGATCGAGCGCCAGCCCGTGGGAATGGAAGCGTAGCGCCATGACTGCTCTATTTATCGGCGCTGCGATTTTCATTGGGCTGTCCCTGGTGGCCGTGACCTCGCTGCAACTTCTGTATTACGAGGCGATGCGGCTGCGCCCGCGCGAAAAGCCCGCGCTCGAGCTTTTTAAAGAATCCCTCTACGGCTGGCTGCGGCTGCCTCACGATCGCGGCGTACTCACGTTTTCCGTAGTCAAGCACACGCTGCTGCTGTTATTAGGATTGGTGTTCCTGCTCTTGAATCCCGGATTCTGGAAGGGCAATGTGCTGCGCCCGGTGATCGAGGCGGCCGTATTCTCGTGGCTGACGATGCTGCTTACCACTTACGTTGCGCCGCACGTGCTTTACCGCCGGAGCAGCGGGCGGTGGCTGCTGCCGCTGATGCCGCTGTTCCGCCTCACTGCGATCGTGCTGAGCCCGCTGGTGACAATCTTCGGCTTCTTCCAGTCGCTGACGGATCTGACCGATGTCAGCGACACCGAGAAGGAAGAGCCGACGCCGGCGGACAATCTGGAAGCGCTGATCGCGGCGGGCACCGAGGAAGGGCTGATCGAGGAGCGGGACGGCGAGCTGATCCAGTCGGTGGTGGCGTTCGGAGACAAGCGGGTCCGCGAGGTGATGACCCCGCGGCCGGACATGGTGGCGATTTCGGCGGACAAGACGCTGGAAGACCTGCGCCAGCTCGTCATCGACGAACAGTATTCGCGCATTCCGGTTTACGAGGGCTCGATCGACTCCATCATCGGCTTTGTTCACGTGCGGGACATGCTCGAACTGGAGGAAAGCGACCGCAAGAAGCGGAAGGTGAGAGAGCTCGCGCGGACGATCCGTTTCGTCCCGGAGACCAAACCGGTGAGCGATTTGCTCCGCGAGATGCAGGCCGACCGCGCGCACATGGCGATCGTGGTGGACGAATACGGCAACACGGCCGGGCTGGTAACGATGGAAGATTTGGTGGAAGAGGTGTTCGGCGAGATACGCGACGAGCACGAGCCCGGGCTTGACGTCAGCCAGGACACGCAAGGCCACTACATCGTATCCGGCAATTTCGGCCTGGACCGCCTGGAGGAGCTGATGGACTTCCACCCCGCAGAACAGCCCGGCTCGACGACCATCGGCGGGCTGCTCATGGAGTGGCTGGGCAGGGTGCCGCATCCGGGAGAGTTCGTCGAGCGCGACGGAATCCGGATCGAGGTGCTGGCCGGCAACGATTTGCGCGTCGAGCAGGTACGCGTTTCCAAAGCGGAGACGGCAAGCCATGCCTGAGCGGACGGGTTTCGTTTCGGGGTTCGTCTCGATACTGGGGCGCCCCAACGTAGGGAAATCGACGCTGCTGAACGCGCTCACGGGCGCGAAAGTCGCCATCGTTTCCGACAAACCTCAGACGACGCGCACGCTGATCCAGGGCGTGACGACGACGGATACCGAGCAGATCATCTTCGTGGACACGCCGGGGATCCACAAGCCCGATTCGGTGTTTAACGCCCGCATGATGGAGACAATCCGCGCCGCGCTGGACGAACGCGACGTGCTGGTTTACGTGGTGGACGTCTCGCGGGAGCCGGGGGCCGCCGAGTGGGAGAGCATGGAGGTGATCCGAAAAACCTCCGCGCCGGTTCTGCTGGCGTTGAACAAGATTGACCGCCTCAAGTCGAAGGCGGCGCTGCTGCCGCTGATCGAGCAGTTCCGCTCACGTCACGAGTTCGCGGAGTACATCCCGATTTCGGCCCTGACCGGGGAGGGAGTCCAGGAGCTCCGCGCGGCGATCGTGAAGCGGCTGCCCGAGGGGCCGGCGTATTTCCCTGCCGATCATCTCACCGACCAGCCGGAGCGGTTCCTGGCGGCGGAACTGATCCGCGAGAAGCTGCTGGCCGAGACGCGGGAGGAAGTGCCGCACTCGATTGCGGTGCTGGTGGATGAGTGGGAAGAGAAGCCCCACGTCACGCGCATCGCGGCGACGATCTACGTGGAGCGCGAGGGGCAGAAAGCGATCGTGATCGGCGCGCGGGGATCGATGCTGAAGCGCATCGGGACGCTGGCGCGCGAGGAGATCGAACGGCTGTTAAACCGCAAAGTGTTTCTCGAGCTGTACGTCAAGGTGCGCCCGCGCTGGCGGCAAGACAAGCAGTTCCTCAACGAGTTGGACTGGCGGCTGACAATGGCCGGGAGCGAGTGAGGGGAAGAGGGTCTCTCCGCGGCTCCAAGGAAGCGTCGACGCCCAGCGCAACACACACCTGAAGAGCGCGGATTTCTTCGATGTAGATCAGTTTCCGGCCCTGAGCTTCCGCTCGACACGGGTGAAGCGCACGGGCGGCGATGAACTACCCTGACAGGCGATCTCACGATTCACGGCTTTACTCCCGAAGTTGTTTTCAAGGTGGAGGGACCGGCACCGCCGGCTCAGGATCCGTGGGACAATGGCGGCATCCGCCTCTCGGCGACAACGAAGATCAACCGCAAGGGCTGCGGGCTGACGTGGAACGCGGCGCTGGAGGCGGACGGGATCCTGGTAGGCGGCGAGGTCACGCTTACATTGGACGTGCAGTTCGTGAAGGCTGCGTAAAGAAGAAGTAGAATGTGCCTGCAGGAGGGCGCATTTTCTGTCCGGAGGGGCTATGTCGTTGCGACCGGTAAAAAACATTTTGCAGACGCGTTCGACTTTGGAGGGAGCGGGGGTTCGGCTGGAGCGGGCGTTCGGGTTCGGGAATACGAAGGAGTTCGATCCGTTTTTGCTGTTTGACGATTTCCGGAACGATAATCCGGCCGATTATCTGGCGGGGTTTCCGTGGCACCCGCACCGGGGAATCGAGACGATCACGTATGTTCTCGCTGGGACAGTAGAGCACGGCGACAGCCTGGGCAACAAGGGCAGATTGGGCGCCGGCGATGTGCAGTGGATGACCGCGGGGAGCGGGATCCTGCACCAGGAGATGCCGAAGGGCGACTCGCAGGGACGGATGCACGGGTTCCAGTTGTGGGCGAATCTGCCGGCGTCGTTGAAGATGACGAATCCCCGATACCAGGACATTCCGTCGGCGGCGATCCCTGAGGTGATTGAGGACGACGGGACGAAGGCGCGGGTGATCTGCGGCGAGTTCTGGGGGAAGAAGGGCCCGGTGGAAGGAGTCGCGGCGGATCCAAACTACATCGATATCTCGGTGCCACCCGGACGAAAGCGGCGGATCGCGGTGGAGATTACGCGGCACGCCTTCGCGTATGTGTTCGCGGGGAGCGGGACGTTCCGCGACGCGAGCGATCCGCGTCCGGTGCTGACGGAATCGGCCGTGGATCCGAACGCTCCGCTTGTATACGATGCCACGAACCATTCGCTGGTGCTGTTCGATCGCGGGGATGAGATCGTGGTGCAGGCGGGGCCCGAGGGCATTCGGTTCCTTCTTATATCCGGCAAACCGCTCCGGGAACCCGTGGCCTGGTACGGCCCGATTGTGATGAATACGCAAGATCAGTTGCGGCAGGCCTTGCGTGAACTGCACGACGGCACGTTCATAAAGCACATCTGAACTCGCGGGCCGCCAGCTTGAGGTATCGCGCTACGCGGATCTGGCAGGAGCATTCCGAGCGGATCGCCGGCTGACCGCAAGTTGGCGCCGTGTACAACAGTTCCCTCTTGTTGGTCCAGCATTAAAACAAAGCGCCTTCGCAAACGCCGGCTCTACAAGCGATCGGCACAAAAGTGCCGCGGAAATGCATGTCGAAAGTGGAACCGCCCACGTTTGCACGATGCAGGATTTTCCTGTGTAGTTCCACCTATTACTTTGAGATATCGGACAGACTGGTCTGATTTATCCGCTATCGGATAACGGGGTGCGCTCTGTTCTTCAAATCTACTTCCTTCCGGTCATAGACTAGAAAGTGACCGGTTGTCCATTTTGGGACAGTGTTCACAACTCAGAAGGGCGGCAATCATATGACGACAAGCGCAGCGAAGAGTGAAGGCGCGGGCAAAATCCTGCACGGGCCCGGCCGCTATGATTTCCTGCTCTGGCTGTTGACCCTCGGCAAGGAAACAGGCTTTCGCGAAAAGCTCCTTCGATTTGCAGCGCTGAAACCCGGCGAGTCGGTCCTTGATATTGGCTGCGGCACCGGGACGCTTGCCATTGCGGCGAAACGCCAGGTCGGGCCCGCGGGTAACGTTTTCGGCGTGGACCCGTCACCTGAGATGATCGCCAGAGCCGCGAAAAAGGCCAGGAAACAGGGCGTCGAGGTATCATTCCGTGAAGGATTTGCGCAATCTCTGCCCTTTCCCGAGGCTCAATTCGATGTCGTGCTCTCCACGCTGATGTTTCATCACTTGCCGAAGAGTTCCAGGCCGGAAATGGCGGCTGAGGTCCGGCGGGTTCTAAAACCAGGCGGCCGCGTGCTGGTAATCGACACCGGCCGGGTGGACCGAAACAAAAAGAGCATTTTCGATTACCTCCACGGAAGTCATCGTGTCGACTTAGAGGAAGTGGTCGACGTGTTCAGTTCGGCTGGTCTTGAAATCTTGGAGACCGGCGCCGTCGGAATGCTCCGCCTTCACTTTACCGTCGCCAGGGTTCCAGGCAGATAGTGCCTGGAGATCCAAAACATCATGCGGCGGCGGCCGCTTCCATGTTGGATCGAAGCAGCTATCGTCACCTCGCAGCTTCAGGAGTGTCGATCACGACGGAGAGCGCCAGAGCGGCAAACCCGATCAAATCGAGAACTGCCGAAGCGGCATGGCCGAATTCCCATTGCCTTCTCACTTCGATCCAGTTTGCCGGCAGTGGAAGGTTGTTCCAGCGAGCCATTTCCGCATTCGCCGGAGAGACGAATAGGAACCACACGGCGAGGCCGGCAGCTACGCAGATCAATGCCGTGAGGGTGAGATGGAAAGACGTCCCCCGCTTCCGGACCAACACCGTAACTACCGCGAGGGAAGCCACTGCCCCGAGCTCCGCAAAAGCACCCACCCACGCGAAGTAAAGATAAAGCGAGTGTTGGACGGCCAGGTAGAGCGCTTCGTCGTATTGCAGTTTGCGCGGCATCTCCAGGAGGTGGCAGAAGGTGAGCGAAAGTGTGAGCGCGGTCAGACAGATGGCGATGAACCGCCACAATCTCATGCGTCCGCTTCCATCGTAACGCCGTTGTGAGACCAGATCACGACATGTAGATTGAACAGCATGGGGGTCAAACGGCTGGACAACGTTGGGATCGTCGTCGAGGACCTCGGCGAAGCGATTGATTTCTTCTGCGAACTCGGTCTCGAACTCGAAGGGCAGACCACGATCGAAGGAGAATGGGCCGGACGTGTCACCGGACTGGGCGAACAGCGCGTCGAAATTGCCATGATGCGCACGCCCGACGGTCACGGCCGGCTCGAGCTCTCGCGCTTCCTCACACCGCCTGTCGTAGCGGATCACCGTAACGCTCCGGTGAACGCACTGGGCTACCTCCGCGTCATGTTCACCGTGGACGACATCGACGAGACGCTGGAAAAACTCCGCAAGCGCGGCGCGCAGCTCGTAGGCGAAGTTGTCCAGTATAAAGACGCATACCGGCTCTGCTATATCCGCGGACCCGAAGGGCTTCTTATCGGACTCGCTCAAGAACTCGACTGAGCGCTCTGTTTGACGGCCTCTGGGGCTGTCCGGGCAGGCCGGCGCGCCACAAGCGTGATGAGCAGGGCGGCGAGGATAGCGAGGGTGAGCCAGGCGAACCAATCGCCCCAGAACTGATAGAGCGTCACCGCGTGGTGGACGGGAACCGTGGCGAGCATCGATGTGAATGGCAGCTCGGGTGTGGTGCGGGTCTCGGCCAGGATGCGGCCGCGGCTGTCGCTCACAAAGAGCAGGCCGTTCTTGGCGGCGCGGGCTACGCTGAAGCCGTTCTCGACACCGCGCAGGATGGAGAGATGGCCGTGCCAGTAGCGGTCGATGTCGAAATCCCAGGCGGGGACGAGAACGAGGCCGGCCTGGGCCTGGCCGTATTGGCGCGCGGGATCGGGGTAATCCATGTCGCGACAGATTGCGAGTCCAATGATGCCTGCGGGGTGGCGGACGATCTCGAAATCGTTCTCGGGAGTAGTGCGGTCTTCGACTACCGGGACCAGGTGGCGCTTGCGGTAGACCACGGGGGGCGCGCCGGATTCGGGATAGAGACGAGCTTCGTTGAATGTGCCCCTCCTGGTTGCGTGCAGGACGCCGGCAACTATCTGTATGTTGGCTTCGCGCGCGGTTTGGCGGAAGAGGGCGTTGACGCCGGCATCGATGGAATCGCGGACGATCGCGGTCATTTCAGGCATCACCGCTATGCGAGCTCCTCGCTGAGCGAGGAGTTTCACCTGGTCCGCGTATTCACGCAGGAGGCGCATGGCGTCGGGATCTTTGTCGGGGAACGTGTTTTGGGGGAGGTCTGAGGCGACCAGTCCGATGGAGATGGTCTGGGGGGAATTAGGAGCTGTGGATAAGCGCCACACGCCGTAGCCAAGCACACAGGCATAGATTGCGACGAAGGCGATCGAGAGTTGGCGCCGGGGCCGGGCTGGACTGAGGAGGATCGCGGCGATCATGGATGGGAACAACATCACGGCGAAGCCAATGCCCCACAGTCCGGCAAGCGCGCCGAGTTGGAGCACGGGAAGGTTTTTCAACTGGGTATATGCCGTGGAGGTGAAGGTGCCGGCGCTCAGACTGATCAGGTATTCGTAGGCGATCACCAGAGAGGGGAACGCCAGCGCGGCGAGCCACGGTTGTTTGCGCCGGAAGAAGGCGCGAAAGAGAAAGACGGCGAGGCAGAAGGCGGCAGCCGGAACGATAACGGACGCTAGCAGCAGGCCTAAGGGGAGCTGCAAGCGCTGGTAGTACCCTATCATGCTTAGACGGCCGATAGCGCCTGCCGCGAGCGCAGCCACTGTAATGGCCCACCAGGGCAGCCGCGGCGCGATCCACAGGACCGGTAGGGCGGCCAGCCATGGCGCCCACCAACGCGGGTTCAGACCATAGGTGGAATAGAATGCTGCGCCCGAAAGCATTACGGCAGCGAGGGCCGAGAGCAAAGTGCGTGCGCTAAGCCGTGAGTCCATCAGATAACCTCTTTAGCGAGCGGTGGAGCGAGTTTCTTCACTTCCGTCTTCAAGCCGTCATGGCGTGGGCGAGTGATGGCGGCCACCACAGCAGGCTTGCACATAACTGGAATATACGTTTCAGGAGGTGACCAGGTTCAATCGTTGCCGCTCCCGTGTGACTGCCTGTCTCCGGAACCCCGTCGTCCACAATCCGCGTGCAGCACGAGAGGAATGCGGCACGGCACCCGCTACCCGACTCGCGAACGAACGCCGACAATTATGTTGCGAGATTTTCCTCGGCTGAAGCGAAGGGCTGGTTCGGCTCGTAAGAGCGCGGCCGCCAGCTCCTCCGACACCGCTGCCTCAGCGGCGACCGTGGCGAGACTACGCCAGGTATATCGCGGTGCGAGATGATTGGGGTTTGCTGGTGGCCGGCGGCGCGGGCGTGCGTGATCACTCAACGCAGACTTCCAGGTGCGCCGGTTGTCAGTAACATCTTCATCGCCACATACAAACGGCGCATGCCGCGCAAAAATTACCCCGCCCCGGACGGGTCCGTGCCGGGGCGGGGCGGAGCAGAGGGTCGCTTGAGGTCAGAAGATGAACTTGGCCATCAACTGGGTCCGGCGCGGGTAGTTCGCCTGATTGGAGGCGATGGCCTGGCCGAACTGCGCGGACGTGACCGTGGTGTTGGGCGCCGGGAACTGCGGGTGGTTCATGGCGTTGAGGAACTCGGCCTTGAATTGCACGTTCAACTTCTCATTGAACAGCCGTGTGTTCTTGGTGAGCGCAAGGTCGAAGTTGCTGATCCCATGCGCGCGGAGGAAGCTGAAGCGCGGCGGGAACCAGCGGACGTTGCGGTCCAGTTGAAAGGCCGAGCGCCGCTCGAAGCCGGCGTCGACGTTGAACCAGCGTTCGACGGTGCGCTGGTCGCTCGGCAGCCGGATGTCCTTCAGGTCGCCGATGAAGATGATGTTGCCGAAGTTGATCGGCGCGCCGCTCTGGAAGGTGTAGACGCCGGAGATCTGCCAGCCGCCGAGGAAGAGGTCAGCGAGGAAAGGCAGGTTGGAACCCCAGCGCCGCCCTCTGCCGAACGGCGTCTCCCAGATGGAGTTGACGACGAGGTGGTGCGGGCGGTCGAGGTCGCTGATGACTTCCACGGGGCGCGGGTCGTTGGTGTTCAGCGTCTCGGTGGCCTGCATGAACTTCGAGAAGGTGTAGCTGACGCCCAGCATGTAGCTTTGCGAGAAGCGCTTTTCGAGGCTGGCCTGGAGAGCGTGGTACCAGGAGTAGCCGTCGAAGCGGGAGGCGTTGACCGCGTCGAAGTGGGGGAAGGGCCGCAGCAGCCGTTCGCGCGCCATATTGGCGCCGGTGAAGGCCGACACCGCGCCGGGGGGCATCAGGCCGAGGAACGGGTTGGGCAGGTTCTGCGTGAGATAGTTGATGCGTTCGTTGTCCCGCAGCAGGCTGTGGCTGAGGTATTCGAGCGGCGTGGCGTTGAAGTTCTGGCTGATCTCGATGTGCGTGCCGCGGTTGCCGACGTAGTTCAGTTCAGCCACGTAGCCAGCGCCGATGGTGCGCTGGAAGCCGAGTTGCCAGCGCTGCATGTAGGGCCGCAGCGGTTTCTCGTTGAAGAACGAAACGGAGTTGCCGACGTAGGTCTGATAGCCGTCGGCGGCGCCGACCGGCATCAAAAGGCCTTCCGGGAACGGATCCGACAGCGTGCGGATGAAGGTGTAGCCGTCGAGCGTGGGAATGAACGGCGTATTGCGGCTGAAGCCGGTCTGGATGACGTCGCCGCGGCGCTGGCCGAGGAAGCCGAAGAATATGCCGTAGCCGCCGCGCATGACGGTCTTCGGATCGATCTGGTAGGCGAAGCCGAAGCGGGGCATGAAGTTGTTCCTCGGGGTTTCGTAGAGAGAGCGGGGTTCGCCGTTGACGCCGGCAAAGGTCAGGCCGCCGCGGGTGGTGAACTCGGAGACCGGAACTTCCGGCGTGGGATTGTTGGCGTAAACGGCGCGGGCAGCCTCTTCGAACGGCTGGGTGTAGCTGGCGTCGAAACGGCGGACGCTGCGGTTGAAGCGCTCAGTGAGCGGGCCGTCCCACTCCCAGCGGAGCCCGAGGTTCAGCGTGAGCCGGGAGCTGACTTTCCAGTCGTCCTGAACGAACCAGGACCAGGAGACGGACTGCTCGGCGTAGCTGTCACGCACGGCGGCGTAGCTGGAGCCCGTGGGGATGCCCAGCAGGAAGGCCGCGACGGACTGGCCGAGGGAGTTGGGCGCGACGGGCGAGTTGTCGAGGGGGCCGCGCGTGTAGGTCGCGTCGAAGATGAAGCGGCCAGTCTGTTCGTTGCCGAAGAAGACGCTGGTTTCGCGGTAGGCGCGGAACTCCATGCCGGCCTTGAGGGAATGCCGCGAGAAGATTTTGGTGAGCACGGCGGTGACGTTGTGGGTGTCGTTGGGGCGGTTTTCGCCCCCGAAGCCGGTGCCCTGGTAGCCGGTGATGTCGAAGCGCGGGAAGCGGCGGATGTCGGGCGAAATGGCGTTGTTGTACGAGGCGGGGAAGCCGATCGAGGTGAGGTCGAAGCCATTGCCCAGGGGATTGCCGTCCTGGCGGCGGATGAAGCGGTTGTAGCCGTAGCGGGCGTTGAGCACCACGGTGGGGCTTAGCGTCCAGACGTCGTCGACGACGGCCGAGCGGGCGATGAACCAGAAGGACTGGCCGGTGGCGGCGTTGTCGAAGTAGTCGTTGTACCAGCTATCGCGGTCATACCAGCTCACGCGGAAGAACATGCGGTTGTTCTCCGTGATGTTGTGGTCGACGCGGATGGTGTTGGACAGGTAATCGGCGGTCTCCATCAACTCCGGCCGGAGGTAGTTGTTCGTTCCGTCGGGGTTGCCGGCCTGCAGGGGCTTCGGGTAGTAAGTGTCGAGGACCTTCTTGGCGACGGGGTTGAACAGGGACGCCGGGATAATGTTGTCCGGGAACGGATCGGACTGGAAGCGGCCGCCGGCGGCGGGACGGCGCGTCCAGGGGTTGTAGATCTGGAAGCTGCTGGAGACGTTGAGCAGCGCGGAGAAGTCGCCGTTCTTCATGGCCTCGGTGGGCACGGTGGGAGTGCCATTGTTGCGCGGGCGGCCTTCCTTGATGCCCTCCATGCCCCACTGGAAGAACGTGCGGTTGCGGCCGCTGTAGAGTTTCGGCAGGATGATGGGGCCGCCGAGGGAGGCGCCGTAGCGGTGGTAGTAGAAGTCGGCCAGCGGGATTTTGTCGCGATTAGCGAAGAAGTCGTTGGCGAACAGCGACGGCGTCATGTTGGTGTAGTAGCCGGTGCCGTGGAACTCGTTGCTGCCGGACTTGAGGCTGATGTTGGTGACGCCGCCTTCGGTATGGCCGAACTGGGCGTCGAAGGTGGCCGTCTGGACCTTGAATTCCTGGACAATGTCGGCCGGAGGCACGTAGGAGGCGATGACCTCGCCGGGGTTGGCGGTGGCGGTGCTGACTGCGCCGTCGATGGTGACGTCGCTGCGGTTGGCGCGGGTGCCGTCAATGGCGTAGCCGACGATGTGGGTGGGTTCGAAGGGGCGGTCGAGCCGGGCGTCGCGAGTAAAGGAGACCCCGGTGGCAAGGTTGATGAGGAAGTACGGGTTGCCGTGGGGGATTGGCAGCTCGGTGACCCTGCGTGAGTCGACCACGGTTCCCGTCGAAGCGGTTTCGGTGGACAGCAGCGGAGTTTCGCCGGTGACGGTGACGGTCTGCTCGGCGACGCCGACTTCGAGCTGGACGTTGACGGCGATGCGGTCGTCGATACGCACCTCGATGTCGTCGTGGATGGCCTTCTTGAAGCCGGGGATCTCGACGACGACCTGGTAGCGGCCCGGAATCAGATACAGCGCGTTGTACACGCCGGCCTCGTTCGTCTTCAGAGTGATCCGGGTGCCCATGGCCTTGTTGATGACTTCCACGTTGGCGTTGGGCACCACCGCGCCTGACGGGTCGGTGACGGTGCCCGTGATGGAGCCACGCGGATCCTGCGCCATGCCCGCGGAAGCGAGCAGGTAGCAGAGAGCAACGATCCACACAATGCGAGACTTCATAGCTTTCCTTTCACCTGGTTGGATTGGCGCCGCCGGCGCGAGCGCGCGGCCCGCTTTGCGGCGCGGTTGAGATACTCCCACTGTTCGAGGTAATGCCGTCTGGCTGCCGCCAGACGACGAGCTTGACGGCGCCGAGCAGCCCGCTGGGAGCAGGCTGCAGGTTCCGCATATCCTGCATCTGGAACCGTTCCCCGTAGGCGGCGGCGAGGACACGGTAGTCCGGCTCGCCGAGCTTCGCCAGCAGGTTCAGGTTCGTGTTGGCGACTTCGATCCGCAGGCGGTTTTCGCCCGGCTGAAGGAAGCCGCTGAGATCGATCCGGTAGGGAGGGGTGAAGACGCTGCCGGCGCGGCGTTTGTTGACGTAAACGACGGCCGCGTCGCGCACAGGCGCGTCGACCCAGGCGCGCATGCCCGGCTGCCGCTGCGCGGCGGGCTCCAGGGGCTTGACAGGGCCGAACTCGAGCCAGGCGCGGAGCGAGGCGGGGTCTACCTGGATCGTTTTCTCATAAGCCGCGACGCCGGAATAGAAGCGCGTCTCTTCGTCCTCGGTCCAGGAGCGAAGTCTCTCGTACCGGGCCTTGCGGCCGGTTTCGAGGAAGGTGACGTCCCAGCCCGTGCTGAGATCCAGCTCGCGGACGGGCAGCTTGCGCGGGGGCGCCGGACTGGCAGGCCCGCCCGACAGCAAGACAAGCGAACCGTAAGCGGGAATCTCGATTTCTCCGCGGAATTCGTGTTTTTCGCCCGAGAGCAGGTCCCACGCCAAGGCGGGCTGGGCCGCGGCGCGGAAGCGCAGGCGGCCGCGCCAGGGCGTATTTCCGGTGTTGGCGAGGAAAAAGACTTCGCCATTTGCGAGTTTTCTGTGCGCGTAGGCGATCGCGCCGGTAGCGGGCGTCCAGCCGACAGGCGGCTCGATAACCCGGCGCAGGGCCTCGCCGAGGCGGGCAATGTCTTCGACCACATGGACGCCGGGTCCGGAGAGCAGCCGGGCGGCGGCGGCCTGCACGCGCCGGTCGTTTTCGGCGCTATGGAGATAGCCGGGCGACAGCCGCGGGCGGCGTCCGGCGACAAAGACGGCGCCGCCTTCGCGCGCAAACGCGGCCAGCCGTTCCAGCACGCCGGCCTCGATGCGTTCGGCGTTGGCCAGCACGATGCCGCGGTAGCGGCGGCCCGCGAGCGCCTCTTCGAGCAAGCCGTCATCGACGGCGTCGAAGTTGTATCCAGCATCGAGGATCTGGGGGATGACGGCGTCGCCGAGCACCTCGTGCGCGCCGCGGTCGATGGAGACCTGGCCGCTCGCTGCGGAGAAGCGCGAGCGGATGTCGGCGACCGGAAGGTAGAGCAGCAGGTCGGCAACCGGCTCGCCCTGGCGAAGGAGCCAGCTCACGCGCTGGAGGTAGAGCGCGAGGTCGGGCATGACGGGCCACCAGGGGTTGAGGTCGTTCAGGGCGGCGGCCGCATAGAAGGCCCAGCCTGGCTTGCCGGCCTGCTTGGGCGAGTAGGGCCAGCCGTGACCGATGAGCTGGTTGATGCCCTGGATGAAGTGGATGTCGGCTTCGGCCTTGATGTCCAGCGGCGTGGCCGCAAAGGAAGGCGAGTGAAGCCAGGTCCAGGTCTCGGAGGCGGTCACCGGCCGGCGGAGGATATGGTTCGCGCTGGAGGCCCAGCGGGCAGCGCTGAGCTGCCGCCATTGGGTCTGCTCGCCGTCGGCGAGGTCGACGTAGCGCTGGCTGGCAAGCGTTACCGGCGGAGTGCCGTAGGTTTGCACGCGGAGCTTCACGCCGTTGCGGCGGGCCCATTCCGCCAGCGGCTGGAGGAAGCGCTCTTCGGCCAGTTCGGAGAGAGTCAGCGCCCAGTCATGGCGCACGCGGGCCTTGTCTTCGTCCCAGTCGCCGACGAGCACGGGCAGCAGCGGCATCAGGTCGTATCCGCGGCGGCGGAGGAACTCTTCGGGCAGGTCCGGAGTCCAGTCCGAGCCGAACACTTCCAGGCTGTCGCAGAAGACGGCGTAGGGCTTGAGGGGGCCGAACGCGCGCAGCAGGGGGCCGCCGGTGGTTTCGAGATAGCGGTCCAGCGCCGCGCGGCTGTAGTGGTCGAAGACGAACCCTTCGGCGCCGACCGCCGCCCGCTTCACCATCTGGCCGGTGCGGCTTTCAATGAAGCGGAGGTTCTGCTGCGGGAATTCGCGCAGGACGCGTTCGTCCCAACGCAGTTGAGGGGGGCGGTTGGCAGGCTCGACGCGCAGCCTGGGGGCGGCCAGTTCCCTTGGAATCGTGGGGCCGCCGAAGGGCCAGCCGCTGCCGAGCGTCATGTCGACGCGAAGCCCGAGACGGCGGGCGGTTTCGGCCGTAAAGCGCAGGGCGCTGGAAAACTCCGGCGAGAGGAACCGGAGGTTGCGGATTCCCCTGGCCGGATCGTCCAGCGCGAGCGGGTAGACAGGCTGGATCTCCACGCCGCCGATTCCGGCCGCCCGCATCGCTTCGAGCTGGCGGGCCAGCTCCGGGTGCGTGACGGCGGGGCCGAACCACCACCACCGCATCATAATGCGGGCTTCCGGGGGCGGCTCCTGCAAGCCTTTCGCTACATCATCTATAGAGGCAGCGTTTGCCGCCACCAGCGGGATCAGTGCGAGGACCCAGCCTCTCCACATCGAGCGCATCCTTAGTCCGCCGCGGGGAGGTCCCTTGGACTCCCACCGCCAAATTGATCAGTGATGTATCAGTGCTCTGCAGGGAGCGTTTACAACCGCGCCCTACTGGAGCCGTCCCCTAAGATGCGCCGAAATGGCGGTTTTATGCCATGATGGGGCATTGAGAAGTTTCTGAAAAATTCCTAAAATCCGCTGGGTAACGTCTTGCAAACGCATCCGGTTTACAGTTTCGGCCCCTTCCGGCTGGACGCTGCCGCCAAAGTACTGTTCCGCGGCGGACAGCCGGTGCATCTGACCCGCAAGGCCGTAGAGACGCTGATCGTGCTGGCTTCGCGATCCCCGGAGGTCGTGACCAAGGAGGAAATGCTGGCGGCGGTCTGGCCGGACCGGGTGGTAGACGAGGCGAATCTGGCACAGAACGTGGCCGTGATCCGGAAGACGCTTGCGGCGGCGCCGGGCGAGCCAGCCTATATCGAGACGTTCCCCGGGCGAGGATACCGGCTGCTGGGGCCGGTGGCGGTGGCGCGGCCGGAACGGGCTGGCGCCCCAGGGCCGGAGGCTGCGGGAGCGGCGCCGGCGGCTGGGAGGCGGCCGTGGTGGCGGGCGGCGGCCGGAATTCTGGCGCTGGCAGGTGTCGTGATGCTTCTGCTGGCGGTGATCCGGCGGGGCGAGCCGGAACCTTCGTCGGCTGTGACGCCGGTGACGCGGCTTGCGGGAAAGGAGTACCAGCCGGCCATTTCGCCCGATGGAAGCGCGGTGGCCTTCGTGTGGCAGGAGGATGAGCGCGCGCTGCCGGGGATCTGGGTGCAGAAGCTGGGTGAGGCCACGCCGCGGCAGGTGTCCGTGTCCGGCTATTCGTGGTCGAGTCCCGCGTGGTCGCCGGACGGGCGGCGGATTGCGTGTCTGCGATTCGGCATTTCCTCGGGGGAGATCGTGATTCTGGATGCGGAGGGCGGGGAACCGCACGTGGTGGCGCCGGTGCAGCCGACGCGCTTCGGACTTGCGTACTCCCATCTGGACTGGTCGCCGGACGGGACGATGCTCGCCGTGGACGACACGCCTTCGCTGAGCGAGCCGCTCTCCATTTTCCTTGTGGATCTGAAGACGGGCGAGAAGCGGCGGCTGACGCAGCCGGCGGAGCTGATCATCGGCGACGTGGCGCCGCGGTTTTCGCCCGACGGGCAGACGATCGCCTTCATCCGCGCCTTCCACCGGAGCTACCAGGAGGTGTTCACGGTGCCGGTGACGGGCGGGACGCCGCAGCAGTGGACGGCGGATTCGCAGATGGTGACCGGCGTGGACTGGACGGAGAAGGGCTTGCTGGCCGGCTCGTCGCGAGACGGCTCGTACCGGATCTGGCGGCTGGCGCAGGGGAAGGATCCGGCGCCGACGGCGATTTACGGCGAGTTTCCAATTCAGTTTTCGCATTCGCAGCGGGCGGGGCGGCTTGTTTACTCGCTTGTACAGAACGATCCGAACATCTGGAGGTTGACGCTCGGGCCCAAGGTGGAATGGCAGCGGATCGCCGCGTCGTCGGGGCAGGACGCTTCGCCGCAGTATTCGCCGGACGGGCGGCGGGTGGCGTTCCGGTCCGACCGGACGGGTGAGGAACAGATCTGGGTGTGCCAGGCCGACGGCAGCCAGCCGGTGCAGGTGACGTCGCTCAAGGGGCGCCCGTCGGTGCCGCGGTGGTCGCCGGACGGCCGGCGGCTGGTGTTCAACGACGCGGCCACGACGGAGATGTTCCTGGCCGAGGAGGAAGCCGGGCGCTGGCGGGTACGGCCGTTCGGGGCGCGCGGCGTGCATCCGGTGTTTTCCCCTGACGGGAAGTGGATCTATGCGGCGGCGCCGGAGGGGTCGATCCTGCGCTACCCCGCGGCGGGCGGCCGCGCCCAGGTGGTGACACACGTCCGCGGGCTTTCGCTGGACGTTTCGCCCGACGGCGAGTACGTGTATTTCGTGCGCGAGCCGGCCGACACGACGCTTTCGCATGTGCGCGTGGCGACGGGTGAAGTGGAGCGGGTGCTTTCCGGGCTGGTGCCCTACTGCACGTCGTGCTGGGCTTTGTCGGAGGATGGGATTTATTATTTGGGTACGCGGCCGGAGGCGCCGGTGCAGCAATCGCTCTTCTATATGGATTGGAAGACGCGCCGCGTGCGGCTGGTGGCGGACTATCCGGAGCCGATCCTGCCGATCGGCATCGGGCCCTTCTCGCTGGCGCCGGACCGCAAGTCGATGCTGGTGGTGCGGCTGGACCCCTCCAACGCGGACATCCTGCTGGCCGAGGGGTTCCGGTGAGGGGCGTGGTCAGGGAACCAGGGAGCGGACTGAAGAGAGCTTCGGGTGGCTGAAGAGAATTGCACCGATGCGGAAGGGGCACCACTGCGGCGAGACAATCATTTCCTCAACGAGCTGGACTGGAGGCTGACGATGTCCGGGAGCGAGTGACAGGGTTCCCAGCGAACGCGGTGCGGAGAGCAGCGCTCCCGGGGAGACCGGGAGCGCCGCCATCTTGAAGCTAGAAACGGTACCGCAGGCTGAGCTGAATCTCACGAGGTGTGAGAGTGGTGCTCGTGATGCGGCCAAAGTTGCCCGAAGACCTGCTGGTGTTCGGGTTGCTGAAATGCGGGTTGTTGAAGGCGTTGAAAAACTCGCCACGGAACTCGACCCGGTGCCGTTCGGCGAATTGGAAGTCCTTCGCCAGGGACAGGTCGAAATTGACGAGGCCGGGACCCCGGACCGCGCCCTGTTTCGCGTCCCCGAAGGTGTAAGGTTCTTCTGGGTCTTTGAAGCAGCTCGTGTCGAACCACTGCTCGACCTTCTTGGGATAGCCCACTTCCTTGCAGGTCTTCACGGCGCGGTTTCCGGTGCCGGTGTTCAGAAGGTTATTCGCCACAGACACGGAGAGCGGCGCGCCGGTGCGCAGCGTCGTGATGCCGTTGAGGTTCCAGCCGCCGATGAGCAAATCGAGGGCGCGAGAGGCATCGCTCAGGAAGGCCCGGCCACGGCCAAACGGCAGCTCGTAAATCCAGCTGATCGAGGCGAGATGCCGGAAATCAATGCTCATGGGGGCCCAGTTCAGCTTGTCATCCCACACCCAAAAGACTGAGGTGTTGTCCTCGGCCTTGGCGAGCGTGTAGGAAAAGAGTGCCTGGAACCCACGTGCAAACCGGCGGTTGTACTTCAATTGGAACGAGTGATATCTGGAGTCGCCGTTGGAACCCCGCTCGATGATGCTCTGAACCTGCGGCGATACAGAATAGTACGGACGCCGCGGGTCAACAGCTCCCGGCCCAGGCGACAACGGCGTATTGATGTCGCGGTTGCGGAACAAGTGTGAGCCCTTCGTCCCCACGTACGCAGCTTCTATGGAATCGTCCAGCGTGAGTTGGCGTTGTACGCCGAAGTTGTACATGAGGATGTTGGCGGGGCGGAAGTTCTTGGGGATGTAGTAGGGCTGGATACCGGCTGGAGGATCGATTTCCGGCGCCAGCGCAGCGGGCACGAAATTCGGAAGCCCGTCGACATCCACCTTTGAAAAGGGGCGGTAGGAAACTGGCGGCGTGACCTGGAACGTTTGAAACAGCGGGTAATTGCGCTCCAGGGTGCCGCCGGTCGCCCCGTAGTTGTAACTGAAGTAGCTGTAGCCGACAGCGCCGCGAATCGCGGTACGCCCGCTGTCGGGTGAATACGCGAACCCGAAGCGCGGAGCGAAGTTACCATAGTATGTGTCGACGTTGGGACCGCGGTTGTTGTCCGATGCCGCATTGTATTTGCCCGTAACCGGGTTGTAGTTTACCTGCCGGTTATACTTTTCGACCGGAGTGGTGAAGATATCCCAGCGGATCCCCATATTCAGCGTCAAGTTGCGAGTTACGCGGTAATCGTCCTGGAAATACACACCACCCTGCGTGGTGCGCACGGACGGCCGTGTGTTAACCAGACTGCGAATGATGGTGCTGGGATAGCCAAGCAGGAAACTGGCGAATTCGGCGCCATCCACACCGTCTTGGCTGGTCATATCGCGGCCGAAGCCGAAATACCCGCGTGCGGTATCCTGCGGGTTGGTCAGTGTCGCCTCGATTCTCCGGATGTCGGCGCCCAGCTTGAAACTGTGCGAGCCGCGAATCAAGGCTATGCTGTCTGTGATCTCGTAGGTGTTAGCCAGGCGCTGGCCATTCGTCCAGCCGGGTGCGCCGAGGCTGTACAAAGGACTAACGCCGAAGTTGGCGATTCCTTGCGATTCGGGGAAGGCGGCAAGGTTGCCGTTCTTGATACCGAGCTCGTTGTTCTTGTTGATGCCGTAGTCCTGCCCGAAGTGGAAGGTGTCGAAACGGTTGAAGCCGATCCGGAGATCATTCAGAGTGACGGGCGAGATCGGCAGCGTGTACCCGATCACCGCATTGTGGTTGCGGGAGGTTGAGTCGGGATCCGCGTTCATGAACTGGTTCGCCGGCGGCGTGACATCGAGATCGCGAGCGGCGTAAGATTCGCGCACGAACAGCCGGCCCCAGCGCTCAAACTGATAGTCGACCTTGATGTCAAACGCGTCGACTGTCTGCTTGTTGCTCACGTTCTCAAAGTAGTTCTGGAACGGTCCGGGGCGCGACGGCTCGCGGTTTGGCTGAGGCCACAAGTCCAACACCTGTGAGGTCACCCTGTCCCACCGCTCGCGTGGGATGCGGTTGTTCGGGAAAGGCTGAACGTTTGCGGATTCCGAAGCGGAGAGCGGGTCATAGATGGTCGCGAAACTCTCTTCCGGCAGCAGAATGCCTTGCCGCATGGCGGCTGTCGGGACGTTGATCAAGTAGGAATTGCCCTGGCGCAGCCGCAGGCCCTGATAATCGCCGAAGAAGAATGCCTTGTTCTTCAGAATGGGACCGCCCAGTGTGCCGCCGAACTGGTTGGTCTTCCACGGGGCCTTCGAACTCGCAAAGAAACTGCGTGCATTCAAAGCGTCATTGCGGAGGTACTCGAAAAGGGAGCCGTGAAAATCGTTTGTGCCGGAGCGCAGCGTGACGTTCACGACAGCGCCGCCAAAAGTGCCGAATTCGGCGCTCGGGTTGGAGGTTTGAATGTGGACTTCCTCGATGGCTTCGATCGGAGGGGCGATATTGATGAACGCGTTCAGTGGTTCGGCATTCGCCACGCCATCAAGAGTATAGCTGGTTCCGGAGAAGTTAACGCCATTCACGCTGGACATAATGCTCGTGCGAGCGCCCGCGCCGGAAGCCGATTCGGGGGCGTCGCCGTGGCCGGCAGGAACTGCTCCGGGCACCAGGTTAACGACCTGGGAGAAGATGCGGCCATTCAGAGGCAGCGTTTGTATCTGCTGCGTCGCAATGTTCTGAGCAATTTCGGAGGTGGTGCTTTGTACGAGCGGCGCGACCGCCTGAACCTCGACCGTTTCGGCGAGCGAGCCGACCTCAAGCTTCATGTCAACGCGGCGAGTCTGGCCGACGTTGATCTGCGTGTCAGGGGCGACAGCGGCGCGGAAGCCGGCCGCCTCGGCACGGATGGTGTAGGTTCCGGCGGGAAGGGTTGGGAAACTGTAGTTGCCGGCAGCGTCCGTAGTTGTAACTGTGCTGATGCCGGTGTTTTGATTCGTAGCGGTCACCTGGGCGCCCGGAATACCGGCGTCCGAGGCATCGAGCACGGTGCCAACCAACCGGCCCGTGATCTGTTGAGCGAAACTCGCTGTTGCAAATACTAGAAGCGATGCAAACGTGACTATACGGCTTATACGTCGATGATCACTTCTCATAAGCGAGACCCTCTGTCGACGCCTTTACCATACTCATTTCAGCAAAGTCAACCCGCTTCACTGTTTGAGCTTGGAAATCAGATAGATGCGGCGTCTTTTGCCGAAGGTAGCGACTTAGTGGGGGCTCGCTTCGATGTGGCGCTCGCCGCCATGGTGCGGCGTCACCTGCCGAAAAATTCAAGGCGTGAAGTGGCAGCTGACATCCGGCGAGTCTTGAAACCAGGCGGCCGCGTGCGGGCCTCGAGCGGGTGATCGACATTGGCTGGGTGGCCACGCCAAGGAGAGCGTCTTCGATCGCATCCAAACGCATCATGGACTTGTTGACTGAGAAGAAGCGATCTGCCTGCTCAGTTCGGCTGGCTTGTCTCTTGCCGAGACCTTCAGGTCGCCGATGAAAATGATGTTGCCTGCGGGCGGAAGGGTTCAAGTGAGGGGCTTGGGGCAGGAGCAGCGCGGCGGGGGCCTTCTTTCGGCCCATTCAATCGCCCAGTCTGCATCCCTGGCATGTCAGAGAGGTGCGCAATAGTATTAGTTGAGGAGCCAAGAGCCTGCAGCATCAGCGGTAGAACCTGGACGGCTTTATCAGGAACAGGCGTCGACTCATGTCGCACCGATGCCGCAAGAGGGGTTTGCGATCAGCACACCGATCAGATCCCTAATCAGGTCCATGCGTTCGCACAGGATCGCGCGAAGTTGCGCGATGCTTCTTGACAACTCGGGGCTGGGCATTTCTCCACTGTTAGTCATCAACCAGTGATCTTATCCTTGGTTGATCTTAGAAGCCGGCCCTGACTACTCTGTCTCATACGACCCTCTGAACTCTGGTCCATTTTGGCGCCTTCTGCATTCCCATGAGGCAGATCGGACGACGGCTGGCAAGGTGTCGGGTGACCGTTGGTTCCGGTCTGGATCACGCGCAAATGAGAAGTTGGCCGTAGCGGCCAGAGCACGCTGGAAGGTAGAACTCTTATAAGCGCACAGAGGCCGCCGACTTACCGTGGGTTCCCGTCCCCTGTCCGCTCCCCGCCCCCCTCCCGCGCATACTTGGCAAGCCGGGCGACGGTTTCACGGATGTCCTCCTCAGTCGTCCTCGGGTTGATGGTGCAGAGGCGGAGGGTGGTGCGGCCGCGGAGCGTGGTTGTGGTCAGGGCCGCGAAGCCGCTGGCGGTGATGCCGGCGGCGGCGCGCTCGGTTGCGGCGTCGAGTTCTTCTTCGCTCCGGCCGGGCTCAAAATAGCGGAACGATACGATGCCCATCTGCGCCGGCGTCACGATCTCCCAGCAGCCGGCTTCGCGCAGCCTCGCCTCGGCTACTCGCGCCAGTTCGAGTCCGCGCGCCACCGCCTCGCGGAACGCCCCCAGCCCGAAAACTTTCAGCGAAAGCCACAGCTTCAGCGCCCGGAAGCCGCGCGTGAGCTGGATGCCGTAGTCACAGAAATTGACTTCCCCCGGCAAACGGTAAACGTCGCGAAGATACTCCGGCATAATACGGAACGCGTTCTTCAGCAGGCTCGCGTCGCGCAGCAGCACGCAGCCGATCTCGAACGGCTGGAACAGCCACTTGTGCGGATCGAGCGAAACCGAGTCCGCCAGCTCCAGCCCCGCCAGCGCCCGGCGTCCTTCGTCGCAGATCACCGCGGCGGCGCCGTAAGCGCCGTCCACATGCAGCCAGAGCTTCTCCCGGGCGCAGAAGCGGGCGAGTTCCTCGAGCGGATCGACCGCGGCCGTGTTTGTGGTCCCTGCATTGGCGATCACGCAGAAGGGGAGCCGGCCGAGAGCCCGGTCGGCGGCCACCTCGCGCTCGAGCGCGGCCAGCGGCAGGCGGAACCCTTCGTCGGAGGGCAGCTTTCTGAGCTGAGCCGGAGCGAAACCCAGAACGCGCAGCGCGCGCTCGATCGAGGAGTGCGTCTGGTCGGAGCAGTAAACGGCCGCGTGCGAAAAGTCGAATTTCAGACGCGCGTGCCTTGCGGCGGCCAGGGCCGTCAGGTTGGCCATCGAGCCCCCGCTCACGAACAGGCCTCCGGCGGTTTCCGGCAACCCGCAGAGCTGCCGCAGCCAGTCGATCGTCACCAGCTCGATCTGCGCCGGGCCCGAACCGCTGAACCACGAGCCGACGAACGCGTTGTACCCGCTGGCCAGCGCGTCCGCCATTACGCTGACGAAGTTGGACGGGCTGGGGACGAACGCGAAATCGCGCGGGTGATCTAAATGCATCATCGAGCGAAACACGGTTTCAGAAAGGCGCCGCACCAGCTCGCCCGGGTCCGACCCCTTCTCGGGAACCGGCTCGCGGAGCAGGGATTCGAGTTCCTGCCGGCTGCTCTTCCGGGCCGCGGGTTCCGCCCGTAAACCGGAAAAATACTCCACCAGCGTATCCACCACGAGGTAGCCGAACGCGCGCATCTCCTCGCGGCTGAGTTCCAATTTTGCGGGTTCCACGCCGCTACCTTAGCACGTAGAATAGAAGCCGGAGGCGGCCGGTGCTGTCTGCGAAGCTGTTACGTCTCGTTTCGACGCACCGCGATGAAATCACCGAGCGGGTGATCCGTCGCATTCGCCGCGATTCGCGGTTGCTGGAACTCGGCAGGCTGCCTGAGGCGGACCTCCGCGAACGCGCGCGTAATATTTTCGAAAACCTGGAAACCTGGCTCACCGCAAAGAAAAGCGACCTGGCCCAGACCTACGAAGAACTGGGACGCCTGCGATGCGAGCAGGGCGTACCGCTCCATGAGACGGTCCACGGGATGCAAATCATCAAGGAAACCATGATCCAGTTCGTGCAGGATCAGCGGTTGACGGGGGACACCCTGGAGATCTATGCCGAGGAGGAACTGGAGCACGCCACCGACCGCATCTTCGACCTGATGATTTACCATCTGGTCCGCGGTTACGAAAGCGCAATGTGGCGGCGGGTCGAACAATAAAACTGTACACTGGTCTCATGCAACGGAGGGACTTTCTTAAAGCCGCCGCCGTGATGCCGGGGATGGCTGCTGCCGCGGCGGGCCCGCTGCCGAAGCGCCCCTATCGCGACGGCGTTCAACTTTCCATCATCGGCTTCGGTGGAGTCGTCGTCATGGGCATGGACCAGAAGGACGCCAACCGCATTGTCGCCGAAGCCTTCGACCGCGGCGTGAACTACTTCGACGTGGCCCCGTCGTACGGAGACGGCGAGGCTGAAATCAAGCTGGGCGAAGCGCTGCGCCCGTTCCGCAAGCAGGTTTTCCTGGCGTGCAAAACGCAACAACGGGATGCCGAAGGCGCGCGGGCGGAGCTCGAGCGTTCGCTCAAGCGGCTGCATACGGATCATTTCGACCTTTACCAGTTCCACGCCGTCACTACTATGAAGGACGTGGAGCAGATCTTCGGTCCCGGCGGAGCCGCCGAGACGTTCTTGAAAGCCCGCGCCGAGGGCAAGGTCCGCTATCTCGGGTGCTCCGCGCATTCCGAAGAGGCCGCCCTCGCCATGCTGGACCGTTTCCAGCTCGATTCCGTGCTCTTCCCCATCAACTTCGTGTGCTTCAGCCAGTCGAACTTCGGGCCGCGGGTGATTGCGCGCGCCAAAGAAAAGGGTGCGGCCAGGCTGGCGCTGAAAGCGCTCGCCCGCACGTCGTGGGCGCCCGGCGCGGACCGCAGCAGACACCCAAAGGCCTGGTATGAGCCCATCGAGAACGCCGAACTCGCCGCCAAGGCTCTGAGGTTCACCCTTTCGGAGGATGTGACCGCCGCCATTCCTCCGGGAGACGAAGCGAACCTCAGGAGAGCCATGGACATCGCCGCGCGCTTCAAGCCGATGACCGGGCAGGAACGCGAGGAGCTGCTGGCGAGCGCGAAGGGAATCAAGCCGCTCTTTCCCGTGACGTGAGAATGCCGTTTTTTATCCTCGCGCTCCTGATTGCCCCGGCGTTTGCCGCCGAGCCGCAGCTTGTCTGGAAAGGCGAGGTCGAGGGCGTGGTCATGCTTCGCATTCAAAAGAAGCAGGTGACCGCCGCCGGCGAAGGCCGCGTAGTGGGGCGCCCCGTTTTCCGCTTTGCCCAGCCGCTGCCGGAGCGGCGCCAGGAAGTGCGGGTCGAGGCGCTCGAAGGCCGCGGAAGCGTGCGGATCCTCGACCAGCCGCGCGCGGACAACGGCTATTCGCTGGCCGTGATCATCGAGGACCGGCAGGCGGGCAGCTCCCCCTATTCGCTGGCTTTCTACTGGGATGGTGACGCTTTCGCCGACGAATTTGACATACTGAGGGCGCGCCGGCGCGAAACGCTGACCTGGAGCGGGCGCGCGGAGGACGAGGTCATCGTGAGCTGCCGGCGCAGCTTCTGCGAGGCGGCGACTACCGGGGGCACGCCGGTCCAGGGAGGCCGCGCGCGTTTCACCAAGCCCCTGCCGGACCGCCGCGTGACAGTCGCGCTGCTGGAAACAAGCGGGCGCGGAGACCTGCGCCTGCTCGAACAGCCGTCCGAGTCGAATCAGTACACGGCGCGGGTGCTGATACGCGATCCACAACCCGGCTCCGGCGACTACTCATTCAAGCTGGCTTGGCTGGCGCCGAAGCAGGAGCCGCTGGCCGTTGTGCGGCCGGGCCTGCACTGGTCCGGACGGGTGGATGGGACGGCGCGCATCACGGTCCACGGCCGCGCCGCGTCCGCCACGGGCTCGGTGACCGGCGCCAGAGCGGAATTCGAGCGCGGTTTGACGGGCGCCGCCGAGGTAACGCTCACAAAATTGCGCGGGCGGGGCGGTGTTCGGATCCTCGAGAATCCTTCGGAGGCAAATAACTGGACCCTGGTTTTCGAGATTGCCGATCCCGGCCCAGGTTCCGGCGACTATGAGGTACAGGTTCGCTGGTAAGCCTTCCTTCTGACTAGAGACCTAGTAAGTAAGTACTGTACTGGTACACTAGAACCATTAGGCCCCTGCCAAAAAACATTGACTCAAATGCATTAGAAAACCTACCATGGGCGTGAGAGGAGCACCCACACATGCGGCGCTATTAGAGCGTGTTTGGGGGGTGTGATCACGATGCAAAAGATTGTAATTGGGTTCGCTGGTGCGCTGATTTTCGGTGTGCTGCTCGGACAGGCGGCTCCTATCGTTACAATTCCCGAGATAGTCAGCAGCGGCGCGGGCCTGGCGGAAGGCGATATCGACTCCAATTTCGTTCTCATTGACGCTCCCGACGGCGTTCCGACTGGCGTCTCGCCAAGAGTCGTGAGATCGACGGTCGACGGCGTGCAACCCGCCTTCCCATTGTGGCCGGGCTCCTGGGTTCCCAATGACTCCGAGTCCCAGTGGCTGGCGCTGAACGATTCCTACTCGGATCCTGGGCCGAGCGGCTACGGCCCGTCGGATCCCGCCGGCTGGTATACGTACGTTCTGGTTTTCTATCTCCCAAGCTGGCATGCGGCGCAGACTGCCTCGATCATTGGCTCGTGGAGTGTGGACAACCGCGGCGAACTGCTCCTCAACAACACCATTCAGCACACTTGCTACGCCGAGGACAACCGGTGCTTCGATTTGATGCACCCGTTCCAGATCACCAGCGGGTTCCAGCAAGGCGTCAACTATCTCTACTTCCGGGTATGGAATGAGAACCTGGATATCGGCAACCCCGCCGGGTTCCGCTTCGCGGTGACGTCTGCTACCTATGAAGCGCCCGAACCTTCCACAGTTGCGCTCTTGATCTGCGGATTGGGGGGGCTGGTTCTGCTCCGAAGACGTAGAGCGTCTTGATCCTGCCCCGGCAGCGAATCCCGGCGGGCGATGGGGGTGGCCGGGTTATGTTTCCGCCGCTCCGGCCCGTGCTATGATGACTGATCCAGCCCTGCCAAGGCACTGTTATGAGCTCCATCCTTCCCGCGCGGGAGCCGCGTGTTGTTTGAGACGAACGACCGTCTGAAGTCGCTGGCATTCGACCTTTTCCAGCGTTACCGGCTGCTGAGCAGCGCCGGCCTGTTCTTCGCCCGGCCAGGGAGCCGTCTCCGCCTGCTGGATGTGGGCGGTAAGACGCCCGTCCTCTGGGAGGGCTTCCGGTCCCTGGCGCGCGAGATGGTTCCGGACTCCTTCAGCGTGGTTGCCGACATCGCTCCCGGTGACGGCCTGACGGACTACGTCCGCGCCGACGCCCTCCGGCTTCCGTTTGCCGATGAGAGCTTCGACCTCGTCTCCGCGTTCGATCTGCTCGAACACATGCCGCACGGGGACCGGGTGCCCGCTTTGCAGGAAATGCTGCGCGTCACCCGCGACGGGCTTCTTGTCGCCTTTCCGTTCGACTCCCCAGTGAACCGCACGGCCGAGAAGATGCTGGCCGACTTCCTGGCGCTCCACTTCCACGGTTCGATCCCCATGCTGGACGAGCACCGGACTTTCGGCCTGCCGGACCGCGCGCAGATCGAGCGGTTCTTTGCCGGTACGGGCTATCCGGCGGCTTCGTTCGACTGCGGCAACACGGACGTCTGGCTGCTGCTGATGATGACCCAGCACGCGCTCCACCGCTCCGGGTGCGACGCACTTGTCGAGGGGCTCAACCAGCGTTTCAATCACGGGCCGGTTGATGAGGACTGGGCGGCCCCCTCCTATCGCGCGTATTTCCTGCTGTCGAAGCGCAACACAGCCGCCGCGCTGGATGCGTTCCGCTCGATGCCGCGCGATAGCCGCCCCTCGCTTGCGGCCGATTCCATGCTTCCGGTCTGCCGATTGCTGCTCGATATCGCCATCCGCGGCAAAGAGCTGGCCGCGGGCGGCCGGAGCGCGGCGCCAAGCACGGCTGTGGTCCCGGCCTCGGACTCCGAACTCCGGGCCGAGCTGGATGAGCTTCGCCGGTACGTTAAGACCGCTCTGATCGATTTCGAACGAAGCAGGTATTTTGCGGAGACTGTGGCGGCGCGGATCGAAAACCTTTCGAGGCGGCTGGACGAGCACGGGCGGCAGGTCGGGGAGGCCTTCCGGCAAATCACATCCATTCTTCAAAGCCGCATCTGGCGAACTCTGTGCGCGCTGGGAGGGCTCGTTCTCCGGCTCACGAACGGGCAGCCGGCGGATAGCCGTACCACGCTCGATTGTGAGGAGCCGGCGGCGGCAGGCGCCAGCCGCAATAGCGCTTCACTGGAGGCCGGGAGGGGTTTCGCATCGGATTACGAGCGCTGGATCGCGGAGTGCGAGCCCCGCCTGCCCGAGCCGGGCACGTTGGAACTGCAACCGCTCGTGAGCGTGATTCTGCCGCTTTCGGGCGCGCCCGCGGCGGCGGTAAGCCGCGCGGTCCGTTCGGTGCGCGCCCAGAGCTATGCGAACTGGGAACTCTGCATTTCCGCCGCGGATCCGCAGCCTCCCGAAATCGACCGGATTCTGAGCGAGCGCACCGGCGAGGACGCCCGCATCCGAATCGCTCGCGTGCCTCCGGGCACGGGCCCCTCCGAGACGGCGAATGCGGCGCTGGAGATGGCCGGCGGTGAGTACATCGCCCTGCTGGAAGACACGGCGGAACTGGCGCCTGGCGCTCTTCTCCGCCTCGTGGGGGCGCTCAACGCGCACCCGGGAGCGGATGTCCTCTATTCCGACGAGGACTCAATCGACGAATGGGGGCGCCGCAGCGAGCCGTACTTCAAACCGGACTGGTCTCCCGACTTGCTGCTTTCACAGAACTACATCGGCGGGCTGCTGGTGGCGCGGGCCGCGCTGGTGCGCTCGGAGGGCGGATTCCGCAAGGACTACGACGGCGCGGAGGATTACGACCTGGTGCTGCGCCTCACGCGCCGCGCCGGCAGAATCGTTCACGTGCCCGCGGTCCTTTACCACCGTTCCGCGCGGCGGGTTTCAAACGCGGCCGCGGCACGCCGCGCCATCGAAGACCATTTGCGGGCCGAAGCGGTTCGGGCGACAGTCGAGCCGGGCACGGCGCCGGGAACGTGGCGCGTCCGCTATGCGATACCGCGCGGCGCGCGGGTCAGCATTCTGATTCCCGCCGGCGGCAAGCTGGACGCGCTCCGGGCCAACCTGGAGTCGCTTTTTGGGAAAACCGACTATCCCGACTACGAGGTTGTCATCATCGACAATTCGCGGGGCAACGCCGTGCGCCGGTACGCCGAGACCTGGATCCGGAGCGGGCGCAGGCTGCGGTGGCTCGACATGCGGAGCTGGCCGTTCAACTACTCGGCGCTCAATAACGAGGCCGCGCGCCGCTGCGACGCGCCCTATCTGGTGTTCCTGAACGACGACACGGAGGTGATCGCTCCGGGCTGGCTCACCGCTCTGATGGAACTCGGGACCAGGCCCGAGGTGGGCGCGGTCGGCGCGAAGCTGCTTTATCCCAGCGGGCGCATCCAGCACGCGGGTGTGGTCGTGGGCCTCTACGAGTGTTGCGCTCACGGATTCAGGAACCTGGACGGCAGCCAGCGCCATTACTTCGACCTGCCGGACGTGATCCGCAACGTGAGCGCGGTCACCGGCGCGTGCCTGCTTGTGCCGGCCAGCGTGTTTCACGAGGTCGGCGGCTTCGACGAGGCGCTGTTTCCGGTGGCGTTCAACGACATCGATCTGTGCCTGAGGATTGGCGCGAAAGGGTACCGCGTCCTGTACACGCCGCACGCGCTGCTTTACCACCGCGAATCGTATTCGAAAACCCTGCGCGACATGGACTCGCATCCCGGCGAGCTTCTGGCAATGAGGGACAACTGGAAACACATCATCGCGGCCGATCCCTTCTACAGCCCCCACCTCACGCGCGCCGCCGAGGACTATTCGCTCCGCTTCAAGTACTGACCGCGCCTGGCTACCCGGCCGCCCGCTCGAAGAACTCCAGCGACTCTTTGGCGCAGAGATCCCAGCGGTAGCGCGCCGCTTGCTTCCTGGCTTCCGCGGCAAGTTTGCGCCCGGCTTCGGGGCATTCCAGCAGCTTGCGAAGCGCGTCCCGCAGCTCCGTGCGGCTTAATGGATCCACCAGCAGCGCGGCGCCGCAGGTGATCTCCGGAAGCGAGGAGACATTGGAGGTGATCACCGGCGTTCCGGCGGCCATCGCCTGCGCCACCGGAAAACCGAAACCCTCGTAGAGAGACGGATAGACGAAAACCGCGGCGCCGGCGGTGAGTCCGGGCAGGTCGGCTTCCGGCACGTAGCCCAGGTAGCGCACTCCGGGCGGGGCGGAGCGCAGGCGGTGGAGCGTGGCGGGATTTCCCCAGCCAGCCGGTCCCGCCACCACGAGGTCAAATTCGCGCCGCAGCGATTCATCGAGGTCCGCCCAGGCGTCCAGCAGCGTGCCGACGTTCTTTCTGGGCTCGATCGTCCCGACAAATAGCGCGTACGGCCGCGTGAAGCCGTACTTCCGCTTGGCCGCTTCGGCCTCCGCTGCGCCGGCGCTGAAAAAGCGCTCCGGCACGCCGGGGTAGATTACCGAAACCCTCTCGGGCGGCAACCGCAGAAGGCGGATGGCATCGTTCCGGGTGCTGGCCGAAATGGCGATCAGGCCGCAGGCCCGTTTCAGAACGCGCTCGGCGAACTGCTCATCCGCGGCAACGTTTGCCCGCAGGTGCATCTCCGGGTTGAGCCGGCAGGTCATATCGTAAATCGTTGCCGTCAGCCTGACGCGGCGCGGGGGATTGCGGAGCAGCAGCGAGCTGTGGTGAAAGATGTCCACCCGGCCTGCCCGCCATGGCAGCCGGGAGTAATTCAGAAACGCAAGCAGCCCGAGGCCGGCCACCGTCGCCGCGCGTCCGGCAATCGAGCGTTCATGATCGAGCTCGCCGAGACCTCCGAGCGGCGGAAAGGTAATAATGGATTCCCGCCCGGCCAGCGCAATCAAGTGCTTGACCCAGTGGTAGACGTAGTTCTTTACCCCGGCGCTGCGGAGCAGCAGGGAGGCGGCTTCAATGCAGACGCGCATCGGCGCTTATCGCCAATTCCCGGTTCGTGAACAGCGTTTTTCCCCCGCTCCTGCGGACAACGTGCAGGTTTGCCTCGCCCACCAGTTTTTCCAGCCGGGGAACGGCGGAATCCTCAGAGAGCAGATAGCAGCGCTCCGGACTAAGCCAGAGCGGCAGGAACCGCGCATCGTCGATGAACACGTCGGGGGCATCCGGCGCGTACGAGCCGTACTCCAGGTTGTTCACGCGGCCGTTGAGGATCAACGCGTCGTAATCCGTGTAGAAAAACACGGACGAAAAAGGATAGTAAGGGCCGTTCAGGATCAGGCGGCCTTTTGGGACCCTCTTGAGCGATTCGGCCAGGGGGCGCGAGGACATATACGGATCGAAAGCGACCATCGCCAGCCTCGCCGCCTGTACAAACAAGACCATCATGAGCGCGAGCGGCAAATACGCGCGCTCGCCGCGCAGCAACCATGCGCCCGCCGCTCCCACAAGGCAGGCGATCGAAGCGATCACCAGCGGCACGCGCACATAAGCCATCGAGGCGATGGTAAGGTCCGCCATGTGGCCGAGGGAAAGCGTGTAAAGCTCCGGGTTCTGGCTGAGGGCCACCGAGATATCGCCCGGCGTGGGGAGGTTCCACACGCGGATGGCCAGCACCGCGGTGATTACCGCGGCCACGGACGCCAGCGCGGCCGCGAACTTTGTCCCTGACGGCAGCCACTTGCTGCCGGTGACCATCGCGCAGCCGAGCAGCAACGCCATCGCCGGGTAGATGGGCATCGAATAGTATTCCTGCGTGGTTGAAAAGGAGAAGAACACCATCACGAAGCCGATCCAGCACAGCGCCAGCAGCCGGGTCCGTCCGGCGCGGTCCTTCGGCCGGTAGCTGAGCTTCACCGTTGCGGGGAAGTACACGCTCCAGGGGAACATCCAGACCAACTGGTAAAGCCAGAAATAGAGGACCGGCACCGTGTTGTAGTCGCGCGGGTAGCGCTTGTTCAGGAATCGCAGGACGTGCTCGTTGATGAAGTAGAACCAGAAGAAGCCGCGATACTCGCCTGGCCGGGACTCCATCGTGAAATCCAGATACGGCGGGTTGCGCAGCGTGGCCAGCACGTGCCAGGGGGCGGCGATCAGCAGGAAAATCGCGGCGCCGGAGAAGGGGCGCAGGCGCATCCAGGTTCTCCGCGCCAGCAACTGGCGGGTGAACAGCAGGTAGAGAAAACCCGCTCCCGCCGGGAAGAACACGCCGATGACGCCCTTGAGCAGCACGCCCGCCGCCAGGCTCGCGGCGCAGGTCCAGGCCCACAGGGTTGGGCGCTTCTCGTCCTCTTCCAGCGCCCGGAGAAAGGCCCACAGCGCGACGGTGATGGTGAGCGTCACCATCACGTCGGGAATCAGAACGCGTGTGAACAAAAACAGACCGACGCAGGTCGCCAGCGCCAGCCCGGCGTAAAGCCCCGCTTTCCGCGAAAAAGCCCAACAGCCGATTCGGTACGTTACCCAGCACAGTAGAATGGCGGCCAGAGCTATGGGGATTCGCGCGGCCCAGTCGTGCATCCCGAAAATCATGAAGGAGATTGCGATCAGCCAGTACTTGGCCGGCGATTTCTCCAAATACAGCACGCCGTTCAGCCGGGCGCTCACCCAGTCGCCGCTTTCCAGCATGTTCCGTGCGATCTGCGCCTGAACGGCATCGACGTCGTCCATCAACGACGGCGGGCTGATCATGCCGCTCAGAAAGACGGCGGAGGCGAACAGGATGACGATCAGATCATAGCCGTACTTAGAGTAAAATCGCTCTCTTTTTCGCTCATTGCCATTGCCGCGGTCTGGACGTGCCATCGCTTCATCCAGAGGAAGAGGATCAACAACCCCCATAGCTGATATCCGAGATTAGCACGCCGCTCCATGTGTTTGCGAATCATCTCGTGTATGCGCTTGCCCTCAAAAATGCCGGTTGCGGCGATCGCTTCCGGGGTCAGCGTGTCGAGCAGCAGCGGGCGCAACACGGTGCGCAGCCACTCATGCGCGGGTATGTCGAATCCTTCCTTTTTGCGGGCAAGCACGATCGGGGGCAGTTTCGACCGCATCAGTTCCCGCAGCAGATACTTCTGCCGCGAGCCCCGCACTTTCAACGATTCGGGAAGCGAGGCGGCGAACTCGGCGATGCGATGATCAAGAAACGGCGGCCGCACTTCCAGGCTATGAGCCATGCTCATGCGGTCGCATTTGTACAGGATATCGTCGGGTAGATAGTAAGTTTGGTCGAAGAGCAGATAGCGGTTGAGTCCGCCGGGGCTGCAGCGCGCTCCGAGCGCTTCATAGAGCGAACTGATGCCGGCCGGATCCGCCGCCGAAAAGAATTCGCGCTTCTCGGCGTAAGAGAACGTGCCGTTCCAGTAGCAGTGCGCCTCGTCGGGGTGAAGCAGCGAGCCTTCGAGAAACCGTTTCAGCTTGTACTCGAAGCTGATCTTGGCGTCGGAGACCGGCAGCAACGAGCACAGTTTCACTGCCGTCCGGCGGAACGCGGCGGGCACGCGCCTTAGCGGGCGGGCCAGCGCGTCGGCGCGATAGGTTAGATAGCCTCCGAACAGCTCGTCCGCGCCCTCGCCGCTCAGAGCGACGGTTACGTGGCGGCGGGTGAGTTCCGCCAGATACCAGACAGGCAGCGCACCGGCGTCGGCGCTCGGTTCGTCCGAGTAATAGACCAGGCGTTCGATGGCGCTGGCAAGATCCAGCCGCTCGTTCAGATCCAACTCGTGGTGATCGGCGCCATACCGGGCGGCCACCTGGCGGAAATAGCGGCTTTCGTCGCAGCCGCGCCCGGAGAACGACACCGAAAACGTTTTCAACCGCGAGGACGTCTCGGCGGCGGCATAGTGGAGGACGGTGCTCGAATCCAAACCGCCACTCACCCAGACCCCGAGGGGTACATCCGAGATCAGGTGCTCGCGGATGGAGTCGCGAAGCAACCGGTCCAGCTCCTCTTCCGCCGTCTCGAGCGTCCAGCGCGGGTCGGGTTTCATCTCGAGCCGCCAGTAGGCATGGAGGCTCACCTTGCCGTCGCGCCACTCGAGCCAGTGTCCTGGCGGAACCTTCTTGATGCTTTCGATCAGCGTATCGGGGCCGGGCACGTAATTCAGCGAGAGATAGCGGTCCAGCGCGCGGAGGTCGAGCTTCCTTTCAATCTCGGGGTGGCCCAGAATAGCTTTCAGCTCCGAGCCGAAGTAGATATCGGCCCCGCGCCGGCAGTAATAGAGCGGCTTGATCCCCAGCCGCCCCCGGACGAGAACCAGCCGCCTTGCGGACTCACTCCACAGCGCGGCGGCGAACATGCCGCGCAGCCGCGAGAAGGCTTGCGTATCCCACTCCAAGAAGGCTCGCAGTACGACCTCGGTGTCGGAATTGGTTCGAAAGCGGTGGCCGCGGGCGCGGAGCTCTTCTCGCAGGCTCAAGAAGTTGTAGATCTCGCCGTTGAAGACGATGACGGCGTCGCCGTCGTCGCTGGTGATCGGCTGTGAGCCGGTGGCAAGGTCGATGACTCTAAGCCGGACGGCGCCCAGCGACACGGACGAGGAATGGTAAACCCCCTGCTGGTCCGGGCCGCGGTGGGCAAGCGTGCGCGTCAATTCGCGAATGCGAAGCGGATCGGCAATCCTGGCCCGATGCGTAAAGCCTACAATTCCGCACACCAGTCACAACCCCATTGCTGCGTTTTTCTGGGGGGACTTCCCCCACGAGAACCTACTCGAAATTTTCGAGCATCGTACCATAAACTCTCGCGTGTTTACAATTGTTTAGCCGTGCGCGGGCGGGCGGCGCCGAGAGGCTGCGGCGCGGTGGTTCCCCACCGCCCAATTGAGTTCCCTGCCACATGATTTGGGCGGCGCCGGGGCGCCCGTGGCGCGTGGCGAAAAAACAATTCACGCCAAGGATGAAAGCGCGCCGGGCAGGTGAGGCGGCTTCCCCCAGAATGCTAACCGATGGGTACTAACCCCTTCCGGGCGCAGTAGGATCCCCGTACGCAGTGATTTCTCTTTAGGTTCAGAATAAATCTAGCAGCGGCAACGATTTAATCGCGGTAATGGGAGTACCGCCGCGTCGGCTGGTACCCTGCCTAACTTTGGTATACACAGGGTTATTGCCTATCTTCAATCTTGACAATCACTTAGAGATGATTCACGTTCATAGAGCATACAAAAGGCAGACCTATGCCCAAAAATCTGTTCCCTCTCGGTATTTTTCTGTCGCTTCTGCTGGCGGTCGGGGCCGACGCCGCAACGTTAGGCACGGTTGTGCCGATTGGAGGTCACGCTTCGGATATCGCGCTGGATGAAAGCCGCGGCGTGGTATACGTGGCCAATTTCACCGCGAACCGGATCGAGGTGGTATCGACGGCAACGCATAGGGTTGAGCGATCCATTAACGTGGCGCCGCAGCCGGCGGCGCTGGCTTTGTCGCCGGACAGCCGCTACCTGGTCGTGCTCCATCTCTCGAACTTCGAAGAGCCGGTCTACGCCATCACTGTGCTCGACTTGAGCGGGGACGGAAATCAGAAGCGGACGTTTGCCTTGGACGCCGCTCCGCTCGGCGTGGCCTTCGGCAACGACGGCATGGCGCTGGTGGCCACCACGACTGCTTTCCTGCTGTTCAATCCCGCCAGCGGCGAGACGACCGTGATCGAGACAATTTCCGACGTGGCCGCACGGGCCTTGCCGGTTGAGGCGCCAACGTTTCCGCGCTCGATCATCCGGGCGTCGCTGGCGGCTTCCGGAGACGGGGGGACGATTTTTGGGACGCTCGAAGTAGAAGAGGCCGAAGACAAGGCACTTGTGTTCGCGTATTCAACGGCGACCAAGGAAATCGACATGGCAGTCTGGAAGTCCGAGCCGCCGCTCGGACCGCGGGTGGTCAGCGCGGACGCCACCGGGTCCCGGTTCATGGCCGGCTGGGCCCTGTACCACCGTCAGGGCTTCGTCCTGGCGCAATTCCCCGATTCCTCCGGAAACTTCGATATCGGGAGCCATGCTTTCGACACGGAGCGGCAGCGCGTTTACGTCCAGGTGGCGCCGGCGAATCCGGAAAAAGAGGAGGAAGAGGAGGTCTGCAGCGAGGTCGGTGGGGTCAAGGTGTGCGTAACGCCGCAGGAGAAGACGCCAGTGCAGGACGCCGAAACCGGTCCTCCGATTCTGCACGTGATGGATTGGGACAACCTGACCGTTCGCGAAAGGTTCAGATTGCCGGAGAACCTGACGGGAAGGTCGGTGCTGTCTTCGTCCCGCGAAGTGCTGTACGGCACTTCCGACAGCGGGCTGATGATCCTGCCGGTGGGCTCGATGGCCAACTTGCACCGCGTCGCCGCGGACAAGGAAGACCTGCTGTTCACGGGGAGTTGGTGCGACCGCCGCGCGATGACCCAGGAGATCACCATCTACAATCCTAGCGGCGTGGAGACCGATTTCACCCTGACTACCACGCTTCCGGGCGTCACGTTTTCTCCCGCGTCCGGAACCACGCCGGCGATTGTGAAGGTGTCGGTGGATCCGAGCGTGTTCAGCAACTATCGCGGCACGGTGAGCGGATTCATCGAGATCCGGTCTACCGCGGCGGTCAACGTGCCACGGCCGGTGAGGATTCTGATCAACAACCGCGAACCCGACCAGCGCGGCATGCTGATCAACATCCCGGGCAAGTTGTCGGACATTCTGGCGGACCCCGTGCGGAACCGGTTCTACGTGCTGCGGGAGGACATGAACGAGGTGCTGGTCTACGATGCCGGCACCTACGAAAAGATCGCGACGCTGAAAACGGGCACCACGCCCATGTCCATGGCGATCACCAGGGACAACCGCTACCTGATCACCGGCGCAGACAACTCGCAGGTGGCCCACGTGTTTGACCTGGACACGCTGCAGTTTGAAAAGTACATCGTGTTCCCGCCGGGCCACTACCCGCGGTCAATCGCAGTCTCGAATGAGGCGGTGCTGGCGGCCTCGCGGGTGGCGGGGCCCAAGCACACGGTGGACCGCATCCTCCTGGGGGTGGGATTGGCGGTGGAACTGCCCACGCTGGGAATCTACGAGAACGACATCGATATCAATGCCGTGCTCTCTGCGACTCCATCGGGCTCGGCCATCCTGATGGCGGAGCCGACCGGCAGGGTGATGCTGTACGATGCCACCGCCGACACCTGGGTGGCCGCGCGGCAGGACGTCAAGGAGCTTTCGGGCGCTTACGCGGCCTTGAGCGACGACCTGTACGTAGTGGGCAACATTCTGATGAACAAGTCGCTGGTGGGGATCCACACGTTCGAATCCACCTCGGGAATCAGCTCGGGCTTCGCCATCGTGGACGGCAGGGGACTGCGGACGACCGCGCCGGACTCTTCCAGCCCGGGCGTGATCCAGAGAGTGGACTTGTTTGCGCCGTTCAGCCTGCAGCCGGCGCGGATGAGCGAAGCGCCGCTGCTGCCGGCGGAGGAAGTTGGCGGCTTTGTCCGGACGCTGGTGCCGCTGCCCAACCGCAACGGGATCCTGTCGCTATCGACCTCCGGACTGACCGTTCTGGCGTGGGACTACGATGCCGAAGTGGCCAACCCGCTGATTGAGAAGGTCGTGAGCAAGGCGGACGCCTCAAAGGGCGTGGCTCCGGGCGGGCTGATCTCGATTCTCGGACACAATCTGGCGCCTGTGAGCCAGGCCGCGAGCCAGATCCCGCTGCCTACCATCCTCGGCGATAGCTGCATGACCGTGAACGGAGTCTTGACGCCATTGATTCTCGTTTCGCCGACGGAAATCAGGGGGCAACTGCCGGTGGACGTGAGCGGCGAGGGGACGATGGTGCTGCGCACCCCGGCGGGAGTGAGCAACACGTTCACCTTCAACATCCAGCCGGTTGCGCCCGCGGTGTTCCACGTGCCGGTCGAGGGTTGGGACTCTTCGATGCCCGCTGTGGCGCGGGCGGCCAACAACCTGATCGTGACGCCCTCCAACCCCGTCCACCTTGACGACTGGCTGGTGATTTATGTGACCGGGCTGGGAGCAACCATCCCGCGTGTCGAATCCGGCATGCCGGGACCTGGGGAGCCCGCGCTCGCAGAAGTTGTGATAGAGCCTGAGGTCACGCTAGGCGGCGTGCGGCTGCCGGTGGCGTTTGCCGGGTTGGCGCCGGGCCAGGTCGGGGTGTACCAGATCAACGCGTACGTTCCGTTCAAGGGAGTTCCGACGGGAATGCAGATTCCGCTGACGATCTCACAAGGCGCGTACACGGCCACGGTGAATGTGCGGGTGGTGAAGTAGGCTCGGGATCCAGACAATCATGCGAAAACTGACGCTTTCTTTCATTGCGCTCTCGCTGGCAGCAACGTGCCTGGCGCAGGAGTGGGAAATCGGCAGCGCCGCCGGTTACTCGTTCTACAAGAACCTGACGGTCAAACGGGATTCGGCAGAAGCGACCGCGGGCTTCAAGGAGGGTGCTGCCTTCAGCGCATTCGGCACGCATAACCTCTACAACTGGATTGGCGGGCAGATCCGCTACACCTACCAGATGAGCGATCTCAAGGTGTCCTCGGGCGGCACGGAAGCGAAGTTCGGCGGGCGCTCCCAGGCGGTCCACTACGACCTGCTGTTCTATGCTTCCGATAAGGAATCCAGGCTCCGGCCCTTCGCCGCGGTGGGCGGCGGCGTGAAGGTGTATGAGGGCACCGGCAAGGAGACGGTGTCGCAGCCGCTGGCCCAGTTCGCCATCCTGACGAAGACATCGGAGGTCAAGGGGCTGCTCAGCGTGGGAGGCGGCCTGAAGTACAGGCTGAGCGACAGCATGTTCCTGACGATCGAGATGCGCGACTACATCACGCCGCCTCCGAAGGAAGTGATCGCGCCCTTTCCGGGATCGAAGATCAGCGGGTGGGTGCACAGCTTCATCCCCATGGCGGGGTTGAGCTTCGCTTTCTAAACGCCGCGCCTTAGGCCTGCTGGCACGGTATTATGAAACTTTTGGAGGGCGCTACCCTCCGAAGGAGTGAAGTGTCCGACTGTGGCACGAGGCTGGAGCCGCCGAAAGCGGCAGTGGGTCCGGGGAATCTGAAGTTCAGGCTGCTCGCCTTCCGCTTCCAATTCAGAGCGCGGAATACGATTTACTTCCCGCCGGGGAGATCGGGCAACATCGTCAGGGGCGCGTTCGGCACGATATTCAAGCAGCTCGTGTGCATCAACCGTTGCCACGACTCGCGCACCTGCGAAATGCGGGCCACATGCCCTTACGCGCGGATCTTCGAGCCGGTGGCGATTACCGCCGGTCCCAGCGGGCTGCGCGACTGGCCGCGCCCGTTTGTGTTCCGGGCCGCGCATCTGGACGGCTGCACAATCGAGCCGGGCGGCGCATTTCACTTCGACATTCACCTGTTCGATTTGAAAGAGCCGGCGATCGTGTACTTCGTGCTGGCTTTCGCGCAGCTATCGACCCAAGGAATCGGGCCGCGGCGCGGCCGGGCGAGCCTGGAGGGCGTCTACCAGCTCGATTCCAGCGGAAATCCGGCCGCCTGCGTGTACGACGGCGCCACATTTCTGATGACCGAACTGCCGCCTCCGGTCGAACTGAACCTCGAGCAGACCGGGGAAGCGGCCTCCAGAGTGCTGGTGGAGTTTCTGACGCCGACCGAACTGAAGCACGGGCAACTGCTGGCGACGCGGCTCGACTTCGAAGTGCTGTTCGGGCGGATACGGGACCGGCTGAGCACGCTCCGCGCGCTTTACGGAGAAGGCCCGCTGGAGATAGATTTCAAAGGGATGGGCGAGCGTGCGGCGCAGGTGCAACTCACGCGGTCGCAACTGGACTTTACCGAGGCCGAACGGCGCTCAGCGAGGACGGGCGAGCGGCATCCGCTTGGCGGGTTCGTGGGGGAAGCGGAGTACGAGGGGAACCTCGGGGAGTTTTTGCCCTACCTCCGCGCGGCAAAATGGATCGGAGTCGGCCGGCAGACGGTCTGGGGGAAGGGCGTCATTACCCACCGGGTATTGGCGTGACGGGGGGGAATCCGGTACCTGGGAGCAAATACCGACTTGAAGGAAACTTCCGTTTGCGCTAACCTTGGGAGCAAATCCGAATGTTGAGGGAAGCTACAACCATCCCGTCTGGCGCAGTGACCGCGTCATATTCCCACCCAGGGACGGACCTGTCTCCGCCGGCCATACCGGGACCTAAGTGACTTCATGTATCCAGGCAGAAATTTTCCACCTCGCAGACAAAGAATCCGGGAAAACGTTAACGAGGCGATCCGCGTGCGGGAAGTGCGGGCCGTCTTTCCCGACGGTACTGTCGAGATCATGCCCACTGCGGCCGCAATCCGGCGCGCTCAGGATATGGGCCTCGATCTGATCCTTGTCGCTCCCACCGCCGAACCTCCCGTGGCCAAGGCCATGGACTACGGCCAGTGGCAGTACGAGATCAAGAAAAAGCAGCAAGAGGCCAAGAAGAAGCAGCACGTGATTCAGGTGAAAGAGCTCAAGTTCCGTCCCAACACGGACGATCACGACTACGAGTTCAAGAAGAATCACGCCATCCGCTTCTTGCAGGAAGGCAACCGTGTCAAGGCGGTCGTGCAATTCCGCGGGCGCGAAATCGCCCACGTGGACCTTGGCCAGAAGCTGCTCATGCGCTTCGCGCAGGACCTCTCCAGTTACGGCGCCGTGGAAGGCCAACCTCGATTGGAGGGCCGGAACGCGCATGTGATCATCAGTCCGATCAAGAAGGACAAATCGGAAAAGGCCAAGGCCGAGCAGACGAAGCCTGCCGGGCAAGCGAACTAGAGCCTGGCCTGTAGAATTGGCGCGGCCTTCGCGGGGCCGGCTCTTCTGGCCCCGCTCGAGGGTCGTATCCGCGGTTCCTTGTGGTTTGTCCCGTCCGCGCTCCCTTCTAATGCCGATCTCTGCCGTCTGTCCGCGGTAGGCTGAGTTCCCTATTCCGCACGGCTGAACCCCCTTTGGAAGCTCCAAAAAAGCCTTGACGGACACGGGCGAAGCGCGTATGATTCAATCAAACGATTGTTTGAAACAAGCGTTTGGGAGGCGAGGTGGAGCAGATCAGCACCAAAGACCGCATACTCGACGCCGCGGAGCAGCTTTTTGCCGATCGCGGGTTCGCCAACACCTCGTTACGGCAGATCACTGCGGCGGCGGGCGCGAATATCGCTGCGGTCAACTACTATTTCCAGAGCAAAGAGGCCTTGATCCGCGCGGTGTTTTCCCGGCGGCTGGTTCCGATCAACAAGAGGCGGCTGGAACTGTTGGACCAGCTTGAAGCGCGCGGCAAGCCGCTCTCGGTGGAGGAAGTGCTGCGCGCGTTTATCGAGCCGGTGCTGTGTTCGCCGCAAGGTCTGCAGGGATTCATGACCTTCGGCCGCCTCGTCGGCCGGATGTACTCCGATCCCAGCGATATGCTCTCGCGGGTGTTCCTCGAAGAATTGGCGGAGGTCAGGGTGCGGTTCGTGGCGGCGATTCAGCGGGCCATGCCCGAGCTGCCGCTCGAGGAACTGTACTGGAAGCTGCATTTCGCGATTGCGGTGTTCGCGCAAACGCTCACCGGGCTGCAACGGCTCAAGGCGATATCCGGCGGCGTGTGCGACATCTCGGACAGCCGCGTGGTTCTGGAGCGTATGGTTGCGTTCGTCGCGGCGGGGTTCCGGGCGCCGTCGGCCGTCGGGAATGCGAAAGGAGAACCGCAGTGCAAAGGCAATTGATGCTCTTGCTTGTTCCGCTGGCGGTGTTCGGTCAGGAGCTCACGGAGCGGCAACCGCTTCGCCTCAGTTTGAAGCAGGCGGTGGAGATCGCGCTGGCGCCGGAGGGCAACGCGCGAATCCAACTGGCGGAAGAGGCGATGCGCCAGAGCCGGGCGCGTTCGGCGCAGGCGCGAGCGGCGCTGCTGCCGAACGTTGACGGGCAGGCGTCGTATCAGAGCCAGACGCGGAATTTGGCGGCTATGGGCATACGGTTCAATTTGCCGTTTCCCGGAGTCGCCGTGCCGACGTTCGTGGGGCCGTTCAGCACCTTCGACGCGCGGCTGAGCGCCACGCAGAGCGTATTCGATTTCAGCTCGATCCGGCGGTTCCAGGCATCGCGCGCCGGAATCGAGGGTGCGAAGGCCGAAGCTGCAAACGTGCGGGAGCAGATCGCGGCGCAGGTGGCGCGCCTCTACTATACGGCGCTTGCGGCGCAGGCGCATTGGGAAGCGGTGAAGGCGGACGTGGAGCTGTCCGAAACGATCGAGCGGCTGGCCGTGAACCGCAGGAACGCCGGCGTGGGCACGGGGATCGAGGTGACGCGGGCGCAGGTGCAGCTTGCCAACGACCGGCAGCGGCTTGTGGTGGCAGACAACCAGCGGCGCCAGGCGCGGTTGGAACTGCTGCGCGGCATGAGCATGAGCCTGGACACCGAGGTGGAGCTAACGGACTCGCTCAGCTACGTTCCGGTAGAAGAGACGGACCTCAAGGAGGCGGCTGAACGTGCGCTGGCCGAGCGCGCCGATTTGAAGGCGCAGGAAACGCGGGAGCGCGCGGCGCGGCTGAACTACTCGGCGGTGAAGTTCGAGCGGCTGCCTTCGGTGGCGGGTTTCGCCGACTACGGTTCGATCGGCACCGGGTTGGGGAGCTCGCTGCCGACGCGCACTTATGGCGTAGCCGTGCGCGTCCCCCTGTTCGACGGCGGGCGGCGCGACGCGCGGCGGCAGGAGAGCCTGTCGGAATTGCGGCAGGAGGCGATCCGGACGGCGGACCTGAAAGACCAGATTGAACTGGAGATCCGGCTGGCGCTGGACAGTCTGCGCTCGGCCGAGGAGCAGTTGAAGGTGGCGCGGGAGGGGCTGGAGCTGGCGGAAAGAGAAGCGGCGCAGGCACGGCGCAGATACGAAGCGGGCGTCGCCGGCACGCTGGAGCCGGCGGACGCGCAGGCGCGGCTGGCGCGCGCTCGGGACAACCAGATCGCGGCGCTGCTGGCCTATAACCTGGCGCGGATCAGCCTCGCGCAGGCGATGGGGTCGGTCGACCGGGCGATTCAGTGAGGGAACTCTTATGTCCAGGAAACGAGCGGTAGCGGCAATTGTGATTGTGGCAGCGGCGGTGGCCGGCTGGTCTGCGTGGAAGCGGTTTCGCGACGGGGAAGGGAACAGCATACGGGTGTCGGGGAATATCGAGCTGACGCAGGTGGATATCGCGTTCAAGATCCCCGGCAAGCTGGTGGAACGCACGGTGGGAGAGGGCGATCTGGTGCGGAAGGGGATGGTAGTGGCGCGTCTGGACAAGGAGCAATTGCTGGCCCAGCGCGAGCGGGCGCTGGCGGCGCTGGCGGCGGCCGAATCGATGCTGGCGCAGCAGCGCACGGCGATCGAGTGGCAGAGCGAGACGCTGGAGGGGCAGATCCAGCAGCGGCAGGCCGAAGTGCGGGCGGCGGAGGCGAAACTGGCGGAACTGCTTGCCGGATCGCGCAGCCAGGAAAAGCAGCAGGCCCAGGCGGCGGTGGACCGGGCGCAATCGGAGTACGAGCGGGCGGCCAGGGACTGGAAGCGGGCGCAAATGCTGTTCGCCAACGACGACATTTCCGCGGCCGACCACGACCAGTACCGCACCCGCTATGAGGCGGCCGAAGCGCAGCTTAAGACGGCGAAGGAACAGCTCGCGCTGGTGATGGAAGGTCCGCGCCAGGAGACGATCGAGCAGGCGCGGGCGATGATGGCGCAGGCCCGGGCGGCGTTGCGGCTGGCCCAGGCGCAACGGCTGGAGTTGCAGCGCAGGCGGGAAGAGCTCAAGACCCGGGCGGCAGACGTCGCCGCGCGCAAGGCCGATTTGCAGATCATCGAAACGCAGCTCAAGGATACGGAGGCCGTGTCGCCGATAGACGGGGTGGTGCTGGTGAAGTCGGCCGAGCCCGGCGAGATTATCGCGGCGGGGACGACGGTGCTGACGGTCGGCGACATCGAGCATCCCTGGCTGCGGGCCTACATCAGCGAACTCGATTTGGGCCGGGTGAAGATCGGGGACAAGGCGAACATCACCACCGATTCCTTTCCAGGCAAGGTGTATCCGGGGAGGGTCACGTTCATCTCGTCGGAGGCTGAGTTCACTCCTAAGCAGATCCAGACAACGGAAGAGCGCGCGAAGCTCATGTACCGGATCAAGATCGAGGTGGAGAACCCGCACCACGAGCTGAAGGCGAACATGCCCGCGGACGCCGTGATTCTGGTGGACCGATGAGCACCGAAGTGATGATCCGCGCGGAGAACCTGACGCGCCGGTTTGGTGCGCTGACGGCGCTGGACCGCTTCAACGTGGAGGTGGCGCGCGGCGAAATTTTCGGGCTGGTTGGGCCGGACGGCGCGGGAAAGACGACAACGGCGCGGCTGCTCTGCGGTCTGCTCGATCCTACCGAGGGCCGGGTCGAGGTGGCCGGATACGACGTGGCCCGCGATCCGGACGCGGTGAAGGACCGCATCGGGTACATGGCGCAGCGGTTCGGGCTGTACGCGGACCTCACGGTCGAGGAAAACATGCGCTTTTACGCGGACCTGTTCGGCGTGACGGGCGAGGAGCGCGACCGCCTGATGGTCCGGCTGCTTCGAATGACGCGCATGGAGCCGTTCCGGAACCGTCAGGCGGGCAAGCTCTCCGGCGGCATGAAACAAAAGCTGGCCCTGATGTGTACGCTGCTGCACCATCCGCAGGTGTTGTTTCTGGACGAGCCGACGAGCGGGGTGGACCCGGTATCGAGGCGGGATTTCTGGGCGATTCTTTACGAACTGGTGAAGGGCGGCCTGACCGTGTTCATCACGACCGCGTACCTGGACGAAGCCGAGAGGTGCAACCGCGTGGGACTGATCGACCGGGGGCGGTTGATCCGCTGCGATTCGCCGCGGGCGCTCAAGACTTCGCTTCCGGAAAAGTGCTACGAGGTGGACGCGCCGGACCGGCGTGCGGCGCGGGAAACGCTGCGTGCGATCCCGGGCGTGCTGAGCGTGGAGCCGTCGGGAGACAAGCTTCATGTGTTTCTGGATACGTCGCGGACATCGCCGGCCCGGCTGGCCGCGGAAATCGGCGCGGAGTTTCAGGAAATCGAGCCGTCCCTGGAGGATGTCTTCATCGCCCTGATTCGCAAGGAGGGGGCGCAGTGAACGGAAACGGCGCGGCGGTGGAAGTGCGCGACCTGGTAAAGCGCTTCGGGGACTTCACGGCGGTGGACCACATTTCGCTTACCGTGAGGCGCGGGGAGATCTTTGGGTTTCTCGGGCCGAACGGGGCGGGGAAGTCCACCACCATACGCATTCTGTGCGGGCTGCTGAGGCCGACATCGGGAAGCGCCAGGGTGGGCGGCTACGACGTGGCGACGCAGGCGGAATCGATCAAGGCCAGCATCGGCTACATGTCGCAGAAATTCTCGCTCTACGACGACCTGCGCGTGGAAGAGAACATCGATTTCTTCGCAGGAATCTACGGCGTTCCGGAAGACGAGGCGGCGGCGCGGAAGGAATACATCCTGAGAATGGCGGGGCTGGAGGACCGGCGGCAATCCATGACGCGGCTGCTGTCGGGAGGATGGAAGCAGCGCCTGGCGCTGGGCTGCGCGATTCTGCACCGGCCTCCGATTCTCTTCCTGGACGAGCCGACCTCGGGAGTGGACCCGATCGCGCGCCGCGATTTCTGGGACCTGATCTACCAGCTTTCGGAAGCCGGGCACACCATCTTCGTTTCCACGCACTACATGGACGAGGCCGAGTACTGCCACCGGCTGGCGCTGATGTATCGCGGCAGGATCATCGCGCTCGGCGCGCCGGACGAGCTGAAGCGGTCGCTCACCGGGCAGCGGCTGCTGGATCTGGACTCGTCCGATCCGCTGGCGAGCATGAAAGCGCTGGAGGGGATCGAGGGCGTTCATGAGGCGGCGGTGTTCGGTGGCGGGCTGCACGTCACCGTGGGCGATCCGGCGACGGCGATTCCGCGAATCCGCGCTGTGCTGGCGGCGGCCGGAATCGAAGTGCGGAGGCTGGAGGCGATCGAGCCGTCGATGGAAGACGTGTTCGTGGCCATGATCGAGCAGGAGGAGAGGAGGGCGGCGTGAATCTGCGGCGCACGTACGCGATGACGCGGAAGGAGTTTCTGCACATCGTCCGGGACCCGCGAAGCCTGGTGATGGCCCTGGCGGTGCCGCTGGTGATGCTGCTGCTGTTCGGCTACGGCCTGACGCTCGATGTGGACCGCATCCCGACGCTGATCTACGACATGGACAGCTCGCCGGAAAGCCGGGAAGCGATCGCGCGGTTCGCGGGCTCGCGGTTCTTCGATGTCCTGGGTTCGGTGGACGGCTACCGCGCCATCGAGCGGGAAATCGACCGCGACAAGGCGCTGTTGGCGGTAGTGATCCCGCAGGATTTCTCGCGCGAGCTGCTGAGCGGCAGGCAACCCCAGGTGCAGTTGATCTTCGACGGGAGCGACTCGAACACGGCGTCGATCGCGAAGGGGTACGCCGAGGCGCTGCTGCAAAACTACGCCTACGACGTGCGCGCGCGGGCGCTCGACCAGAAGGGCGGCGGGCGAATGGAGGCTCCGGTGGACGCCCGCCTGCGCGTACTCTACAACAGCGAGCTGAAGTCGCGGAACTACCTGGTGCCCGGGCTGATCGCAACCATTCTGGCGATCATCACGGCGCTGCTGACCTCGCTGACGATCGCGCGCGAGTGGGAAACGGGAACGATGGAGCAGTTGCTCTCGACTCCCGTGCGGCCGGCCGAAGTGGTTCTGGGAAAGATGCTGGCGTTTTTCGCGCTCGGGTTTATCGACACGCTGATGGCGGTTGCTGTGGGGGTGCTGGTTTTTGGCGTGCCGCTGAGGGGCAATCCGCTGCTGCTGATCGGCGCCACTTCCATATTCCTGTTCGGTTCCCTGTGCTGGGGAATTCTGATTTCGGCGGCAGCGCGGACCCAGGTGCAAGCGTACCAGTTGGGCATGCTGAGTTCGTTCTTGCCTGCGCTGCTGCTTTCCGGGTTCGTCTACTCGATCGAAAACATGCCGGCGGTAATCCAGTTGATCTCGTACATTGTGCCGGCGCGGTACATCGTTACGGTGTTGAAGGGCGTGTTCCTCAAGGGCGTGGGGCTCGAGATTCTATGGGGCCAGGTGGCACTTCTCGTAGTCTACGGCGCCGCCGCTTTTGTGGTTGCGACGAGGAAGCTGCGGCAGAAGGTGGCCTGAGCCATGTGGAGACGGATTCGCGAAATCGTGCGCAAGGAATTCCGGCAGACGCTGAGAGAGCCCCGGATGCGCATTTTGCTGTTTCTTCCGCCGCTGGTGCAGCTCATCGTGTTCGGGTATGCGGTGAACCTGGACGTGGATAATGCGCGCATTGCATGGATGGACCAGGACCGGTCGCCGCTGAGCCGCGAGCTGCGGGCGTCTTTTGAAGGCTCCGGGCATTTCGAGATCCGCGCCAATCCGACCAGCCAGGCCGAGGCGCAATTGCTGTTGGACGAAGGCAAGGTGCAGGCGGTGGTGGCGGTGCTGCCGGGGTTCCACCGGGACATTCTGCGGGGCGAGACGAGCTCGGTGCAGGTGCTCGTGGACGGCACGAACTCGAATACGGCCGCGATTATTTCGGCGTACGCCGGGCAGGTGGTGGCCAGGTTCTCGAGCAGCATGCTTGCCCGCCAGCAGCGGGAAAAGCTCGTGGGGCGGACGACGGCAACCGGCGGACCGGTGGGGTTGGGCGTGCCTGAAGTGGATGTGCGCAGCCGCGTCTGGTTCAACCCAGACCTTCGCAGCCGCAACTACTTCGTTCCGGGCGTCGTGGTGAACATCATCACGCTGGTGACGCTGATGCTGACGGCGATGGCGATCGTGCGCGAAAAGGAGATCGGCACCATGGAGCAGTTGATGGTGACGCCGATCCGGCCGTTCGAGCTGATGCTGGGCAAGACGCTGCCGTTCGCGGCGGCGGGACTGTTCGACGTAATCCTGATCACGGTTGCCGCGCTGCTGGTGTTTGGGATTCCTTTCCGCGGCAGCGTGCTGCTGCTGTTGCTATGTGCGTGCCTGTTTCTGCTGAGCACGGTGGGGCTGGGACTGTTCGTTTCCACGATCTCGAACACGCAGCAGCAGGCGCTGATGGCGTCCTTCTTCTTCTTCATGCCGGCGTTTATGCTGAGCGGATTTGCTTTTCCGATTCGCAATATGCCGGTGGTTGTGCAATGGCTGAGCTATGTGAACCCGGTGCGGTATTTCCTCGAAATCGTACGCGGGATCTTTCTGAAGGGAACCGGCGTGGAGACGCTGTGGCCGCAGATGACGGCGCTGCTGGTTTACGGCGGCGCCATCATGAGCCTGAGCGCACTGCGGTTTCACAAGCGGCTGGATTAGCCGCGCCGCTGTGCTCGCGGCCGGCTGCGCGCCCGCTCCGCGAAAAGAAGATACCCGCGGCAATGAGCAGGGCCGTCGCCAGACTGATGCCGGCGCCCAGGGAGAAGTAAGTAGATTGAAAGCGCAGGGTGAGTTCGTGCGCGCCTGCCGGCACGGGTACGCCGATGAAGGCGTGATCGGCTCGTAAGACAGGCCGTGGTTGGTCATCGACGAATGCTTGCCAGCCGGGGTAATACGGAACGGCAATCCGCAGCAGCCCGTCGGAAGCCGTCCGGTAGCGCACCTTCAGGCTGCGCTCATCCTGGTGTGTTACTTCGGCCACTGCCGCATTGTCCGGCTCGATAGCAAGCGGCTCGCCCAGAATGACCGTGGTTTCCGCGGGATTGAGTGTAGCGAGCATCTTTCGCGATTCCTGGGCGGTTTTCGCATAGGCGACCGACTTGGCGAAGTACGCGCGCGGCAACGCGGACGGGTGTTCATCCACGCTTCCACGGTTCATATTCAGCACGCGGCTCACGTTCAGGCCGTCGATAAGTTTCGGGTTTCCCGCCGCAGCCTGCAGATACTCATCGTACGCGGTCAGTTTCAGAGGGTTATAGCCGTAAGTGGCTTCGAGTTTTACATCAAGCGGCGCGTTGAAAGGGCCGAGCGCCATAAGCTTTTCGGGCGCCATGAAACGTGTAAGCGGCGGCTGGCTGGACGCCACCTGCTGTAGCGCGCGCTGCGGCGAGCCGTATAACTGCTCGAAGCGAGCCTGCGCGAACGCCACACGGTTGCCCGCGCCGTTCCAATACAGCAGGTCGCCAAATACGAACGCCAGCAGCAGGGGAGCAACGTAACGGGCTGGCCAGCGCCGTAGCAGCTCGGATACACCGGCTGCGGCCGCGACCGCGAGCCCGAGACCGATCACGAACCAGACGTGAACCGGGGCGCGGACACTATGAAACCCCGGCAACAGCGCGATCAGCCGGTAAAGGCCGAAGCCCGGCCCCAGCGCGTACCAGAGAGCGGGCGCCACAAGAAGGATCACGGACAACCGGATCCCGCGGTTTCCCATCCCCAGCGCCGCCAGCGGAAGAAACAGAATGCCCGCATAGAAATAGTACTGGGTGACGTCCACGGGCCCCGTGTATTCGCCGGATACCGCGCCGAGCGCGTTCGGAAATAGCAGCGTGAGCATCGCCTTGGGATGCAGGATGCCATCGGTCAACTTGCCCGCATCCAGGCTTGCCCGGATGGAGTGCGAAACCAGTTCGAGGCCCGGTAGCGTTTGCACCGCAGTCAGCAGGACCGCAACGACGGACGCCGCCGCCAGCACCGCTGCTGCCCGGCGCCACAGCCGCGGATTGCGCCAGATTTCGGCTGCGCCAAACAGCGCGAGGGCGGTGAACGCGTAAAGGGCGGTCTGGAAGTGCCCCGCCAGAGCCATCACTCCTCCGGCCGCCGCTGTAAGCATGACGTTGCGAACGGAAGGGAGTTCCACTGACCGCTTAAAGGCGAGAAGAAGCCAGGGCAGCCACGCCGCTGTTTGAAAAATGCCCAGATGCGAAGTGTGCCCGGTGAAGGATCCGGAGAGCCCGTAAAACAGGCCGGCGGCAATCGCCGGGGCCGTGCGGCCCAGTAATTTCAGCGCCAGGAAATACGCCCCGGTGCAGGCCAGCAATGCATGCAGCAGAATTTCCAGGCCGATCGAGCGCGGGGTGATTCCGAGCAGAAAGAAAGGCCAGTTCAAGGGATACCAGGCGCCGGTTTGCGGATCGGCGAGGAAGGGATAGCCGGAGAAGATGTACGGGGTCCAGAAGGGCAGGTTTCCGGACAGCAGCCTTTCGGCGAAATACTTCTGCTGCGTGTAGTGTACGTCGACAGCGTCCCATTGAATGCTGACGTGTTCCGACGTCAAGGGAACCCAGTAGAACGCAACAACCGCGGCGCAAAGCAGCACTGGAGCCCAGCGGTCCCATCGAATGTTCAGTTCTGCGCCTGCCGGGGTAACCCGCGCCTTTTCCTTCTTCTTCTTGCCCATGGAAAACCACAAGTTAGCACAGCAACAAACGAGAGCGAGAAAACGAGCAGGCTGCCGGCGGCAAATCGTCTTACCGCGCCTTGATGGCTTCCAGTTTCTTGCGGATTTCCGGGACTTCGGGGGCGTCGGGATGGCGGGCGATAAAGTCCTCCAGTTCGGCGACGGCGTTCTCAGGCTCGTTCCGCTGGAGATAGATCTGCGCCAGCAGCAGTTGCGGCTTGGAGAAGTGTGCCGGGTCCAATTCCTTGGCCAGCCTGAGATACTTCAAGGCCGAGTCGTAATCCTTGAGCCAGAAATAGGAAATGCCCAATTGGGAGTTGGCCAGCGCGTCGTCGGGGCGTTCGTGGATGGCGCGGCGATTGAATTCGAGCGCCTCCTTCGGCCTCTTGAGATTCAAAAGGACCCCGCCCAAATTCACCAGCGGCGCGTATTGCGAGGCATCGGCGTCAAGCGCCTTACGGAAGTACTTTTCGGCCTCCTCGTATTTTTGAGCGTGATAGGCGATGGTGCCCAGGTTATTCCAGGCCGCGGAGAATTTTGGATATTCCTCCACCGCGCGCTGGAGGTGCTTGATGGCCTCCTCGACATTTTGCTTCCGCAACGCCTCCTGGGCGCGGGCGTAGGCGGAGCGCGCCGAATCCGGGGTCGCGAGCTCTCCAAGGGAAATCGTCGCGCCGGAGGCCTTTGTTCCGCTAACGGGACGGAACGGGACGGTGACCTCCACGCGGCCGTTTGCGTCCGCTAGCGTCGGAGTGACCACGATCGTTTGCTGAACCTCGCCTTGCGCCGATACCGAGACCATAAGCGTATAGGTTCCAGCGGGGAGGTTCCTGAAACGGAATTTTCCGTCGGGGCCCGCGTTGGTAACAGCCGTGAAAGGCGAGTATGCTCCGTATATCGCCACAAGGGCCTTGGGGGGCGGCGGTTCAATGCGCCCGCGCAGCTCGAGGGTGGGAGGCTCGGGCGCGGCTGACGCCAGTAGAAGGGCCAACAACAAACTGCCCATAGAACATCATTATCCGCGAATGCGGCGGAGCGCCGCCTTACGCGATCTTAATGCCCCGCTGTCGCCATTCCACTCCGCAGCCATTAGCCGTAGAATGGAGCCGGGGATTGGGGGGATCAAGCCATGAATCCTGCCGCGAAAACTCAGCCCGAACTCAGCGATGCGGAGTGGGACCTGATCGCCGAGCTCTTGGAGCAGGAGCGAAGCGAGCTGGCGCCCGAAATCCGCCGCACGCGTACGCCGGCCATGCGGGATGACCTGCGAAGGCGCCTGGAGCTGGTCGAGAGCCTGTTGAAGAAGCTCCCGGCGAGATAAGACGGATGCTGCCGTCCCGGGCGCCCGCGGAGGTTATTTCCCGAACAGACCCTTGAGGCGCGAGAAGACGCTCCGAAAGGCGCGGGCGGCGCGCTGGGGGATGCTGCCCGAGTGAATCGGGCAGAGGCGGGTCGGGACGGCGTCGCCGTCTTTGAAAAATTCGGTGTAAGTCGGGCAGCCGTCAAGCGGCGCGAGGTAGGAGATTCTGCACAGCGTCTCCTGGCGGAGGGATGCAGGCGGTTCGAAGCGGCCGGGAGGGCGCAGCCGGGCAGCCTCGCGCATGAAGTCGGCCCAAATGGGCAGGGCGACGCTGGCGCCGTAGGCGTTGGGACCGATCGGGGCGGGCTGGTCAAGTCCCACCCACACGCCGGCGACAATCGATGTCGAAAAGCCCACGAACCAGGCATCTTTGAAATTGTCCGTGGTGCCGGTTTTCCCTCCGGCGTCGAAGCGCACGCCGAGCGCGCGCGCCTGCGCTCCTGTGCCGCGGTCCAGCACGTCCCGCAGCATCGAAACCATCTGAAATGCCGACTCCCGCGAGAGGACGCGCTTGCGCCGGACCTCGTTTTCCAGCACCTTGGAGCCGCCCGCGTCCAGCACCTTGACGATGGAGCGCGGCGTGACGGCCCAACCTCCGTTGGCGAATACGGCGTAGGCCATCGTGAGCTCGAAGGGCGTGACTTCGCCCGTGCCCAGCGAGAGCGACGGCACGTTGGGCAGGTTGCGCATTCCGAGGTCGTTGGCGACGCGCAGCAGCGGCGCGGTCGTGATCTGCCGTCCGAGCGCGGCGGCGGCGCGGTTGTTGGATTCAAGCAGCGCTTCTCTCAGGGTCAGTTCGTCGGGCAACTCGCCGTGGGCGTTCGCGGGGACCCACTCCTCGAAGCCGGCGTCGATCTTGTTCAGTCCTGAGAGCACCGAAACCGGGGAGTAGCCGCGCTCCAGCGCCGCCGCGAACAGGAACGGCTTGAACGCGGACCCGGGCTGCCTCCGGGCGCGTGTGGCGCGATTGAACCGGGATTCCCCAAAGCTGCGGCCTCCGATCAGGGCCAGCAGGTCCCCGGTGTTCGGATCGGCGGCTACCAGCGCGGCTTGGACGCGGCGGTTGCGTAAGCGGGCGAGGCCGCGGGCGACCGCGCGGGCGGCGATGTCCTGCAATTCGGGGACGAAGGTGGTGTGAACCTGCCAGTCGGGCGGGTGATCGTCACCGAAGCGGTCACGGAACTGCTGCCGCAAAAACTCCTGGGCCCAGGAAGCGGAGGACTCGTTGGCCACCGTCCACGGCCTGATGGCGGGCGGGGAGCCGAGGGCGGCGCGCTCGTCTTCGGGCCGAATAAAACCGAGTTCCCGCATGCGCGCCAGCACGACGCGGCTGCGCTTGAGGGCGCCCTCGGGATTCTGCCACGGCGAGAGGGCCGAAGGCGCGCGGATGAGCCCGGCGATCATGGCGGCCTCGGCCAGATTGACGGCGCTCGCGGGTTTGCCGAAGAGTTTGCGGGAGATGCTCTCGCAGCCGTAGACGCCGCCGCTGAAATAAACCCGGTTCAGATAGAGTTCTAGGATCTGGTCCTTGGTCAACTGGCGCTCGATCAGGAACGCGAGCGCGGCTTCCTTCAGCTTGCGCGTCCAGGTGCGTTCGTTGGAGAGAAACAACATGCGGGCGAGCTGCTGGGTGATCGTGCTGCCGCCCTGCACAATACCGCCCGCCCGCACGTTTTCAGACCCCGCGCGCAGAATGGCGATGGCGTCGAGGCTGCCGTGCTTGTAAAAGCGGTGGTCCTCCACGGCGATGACGGCGTTGCGCAGCACCGGCGCGATCTTCGCCAGCGGGACGTCGCGGCGCCGCTCGTCGAGCCGGAACCAGGGCCGGCCGCGCGCGTCGTGAAACACCGTGTCGCCAGCGCCCCGGGTGAGCTTGCGGACCGCGAGCGTGTAGCGTGCCGCCCAAAAAAAGACGAAAAGGTTCGCGCACACGAACCCGCCCGCGAGAGCCACCAGCAGCCGCCCCCACAGGCGCCGGGATGAAATGGTGAATTTCAACTGCTTGTGTGTGTTCGCTTACACACGCAGGCGATCCAGAAGACGCTTGGCAGCCTGTATGCCTTCGAATTCGGTCAGACGCCTGCCTTCGTATTCAATGCCGACCCAGTCGTGATAGCCGGCATCAAGCACGATTTTCATCATCTTCTGCATGTCGATGGTGGTTTCCCAGCCCTCGGCGTTGAAGTCGTAGCACTTGAAGCTGACGCCCTTGGCGTATGGCATGAGTTTGGCCACCGCCTCGTAGCGGTCAATGTTCTTGGGGAAATTCCCGAAGTCGGGGAGTGTGCCGAAGTTGGGCAGGTTGACCGCTTTCATCAGACGCACGACGACGTCCGGGTCCGAGGAGATGCCTCCGTGGTTCTCGATGATCACGTTGATGTTGTGCGTCTTGGCGAACTCGCACAGCCTGGTGAAGCTTTCCGCGCAGCGGTCGACGAAAGCGCTGATTTCGGCGGGCGTGGAAGGCTGCTTGTCCGGGTACATGTTGGTGCGGATCGAATGGCAGCCGAGTTCGGCAGCGTATTCGACCCACTTGAAATGGTTCTCCGCCGCTTTTCTGCGCTCGGCGCTGTCGCTGTGCCCCATCATGCCTTCCCCGTCGCACATGATGAGGACGCCCTTGGTGCCGGAATTCGCCATCTCCTTCTTGAGCCGGCGCAGGTAGTCCTGCGTGGGGGCTTCCCAGAGGCCATTGACGAATTCCAGGCCCTCGATGCCGAACTGTTCGCGCGCGATGCGCGGAAACTGGAGGTTCGTGATCATCCGCGACTGGATGGCGCGGTGGAGAGACCACTCGGCCAGGGAGATGCGAAACTTTCCGCCGGCGGCCTGGTTCATCGCCGCGGCATGTTTCATAGTCGAGGCGAAGGGTACGGCAAAAGCTCCTGCGCTGCGAAGGAAATTACGGCGATTCATGTGCGCAATTCTACCAGATCGGCTGCTGCAGGCGTCTCGCGAGGGTACGCGCGGGCCCCTGCAGGAGCGCGTCCCGCAGGGGCCTCACGTGGTGTGTCTTCTTACGCGGCGGTTTCTGCGTCGGCGATCTTCTGGCGGGTGCGCTTGCGGCCGTTGCGGTGGTCTTCGGAGGTGAACTGCGCCTCTTCGGTCGAGCCCTTGAGCGCGGTGAGCGAGGACTCGCCGCCGGCAATGGTCTGAGCCACTTCATCGAAGTAGCCGGTGCCCACGAAGGCCTGGTGGCGGACAGCGGCGTAGCCGTCCTGGTTGGCGAGCTCGAACTCGCGCTCCTGAAGGGTGGAGTACGCCACCATGCCGGAGCGCGCGTAATCCCGCGCCAGTTCGAACATGCTGAGGTTGAGCGCGTGGAAGCCGGCCAGGGTCACGAACTGGAACTTGTACCCCATGGCGGCCAGCTCGCGTTGGAAGCCGGCGATCGTTTTCTCGTCGAGTTTGCCTTTCCAATGGAACGACGGCGAGCAGTTATATGCCAGCAGCTTACCCGGGTACTTCTTGTGGATGGACTCGGCGAAGCGGCGCGCCTCGGCCAGGTTCGGTTCCGAAGTTTCGCACCAGAGCATGTCGGCCAGCGGAGCATAGGCCAGCCCGCGGGCGATCGCAGCGTCAAGGCCGCCGCGGAAGTAATAGAAACCTTCGCTCGTGCGCTCGCCGGTGAGAAACGGTTCGTCGCGCGGATCGACGTCGTTGAGCAGCAGTCCCGCGCTGTTGGCATCCGTCCGCGCAATCAGGATGGTGGGCACGCCGCAGATGTCGGCGGCCAGCCGCGCGGCGATGAGCTTCTGTTCGAACTCGCGGATGGGAACGACCACTTTGCCCCCCATGTGGCCGCATTTCTTGGCGGACGCAAGCTGGTCCTCGTAATGGACCGCGGCCGCCCCGGCCTCGATCATCGCTTTCATTAGCTCGAAGGCGTTCAGGTTGCCGCCGAAGCCGGCCTCGGCGTCGGCCACGATGGGGGCCAGCCAGTCGATGCCGTTCTTCCCCGACGCGTGCTGGATCTGGTCGGCGCGCAGGAAGGCGTTGTTGATGGCCCGCACTAGCGCCGGCACGGAATTCACCGGGTAGAGGCTCTGGTCGGGGTACATCTGGCCGCTCAGGTTGGCGTCGCCCGCTACCTGCCATCCGCTCACGTAGATCGCCTTGAGCCCCGCCTGCACCTGCTCGATGGCCTGGTTGCCGGTGACCGCGCCGAGCGCCGGAACCCAGGGTTCCGTGTGAAGCAGGCTCCACAGCCGCTCGGCGCCGCGGCGTGCCAGGGTGTACTCGATGGAAATGGACCCGCGCAGGCGGACAACATCCTCCGCGGAATAAGGCCGCCGGATCCCCTTCCAGCGGGGATCGTTTTCCCATGCCCAGCGGAGGCTCTCCACGGCAGACTGGTTGGATGTCATTGAGTTGCTTCTCCCTTCGGCTTTGAATTTGCGGCGCCTGCCCGAGGGGCGCCTCTAGTCGATGAGATGCGCGCGGGAAAAAAGCCGTGCGGCAGGCGGGGCGGTCCGGACGACTCGTCCGATTCGGGCCAGTGGGCGTTCCACCCGCGGCGTGCTCGGGTTTACCATGGAAGCAAACGAGGGGTGAACCATGCTCAATGTCCAAGCGGAGCCGGTCCGCATTGTGGGTCCGCTCACCGAGGCTTATAAAACCATTCTCACGCCAGATGCAGTGCGCTTTCTGGCCCGCCTTTCCAACAACTTCGAAGGTCGCCGCCAGGAGCTTCTCGCCTTCCGCCGCCGGCGGCAGGAGGCCATCGACCGCGGCGCCATGCCCAACTTCCTTCCCGAAACCGAGGGCATCCGGAAGGCAGACTGGGTGGTTGCCCCCATTCCGGCCGATCTCCAGGACCGCCGCGTCGAGATCACCGGACCGGTCGACCGGAAGATGGTTATCAACGCGCTGAACTCTGGCGCGAACGTGTTCATGGCGGATTTCGAGGATTCCAACTCGCCCACCTGGCGGAACAACATGGAGGGCCAGATCAACCTGCGCGACGCGGTGGACGGGACCATTAGTTACACCAGCCCCGAAGGAAAAGCCTACAAGTTGGCCAAGAAAACCGCGGTGCTGATGGTGCGGCCCCGCGGCTGGCACCTGGACGAAAAGCATCTCCTGGTGGACGGCAAGCCGATCGCAGGCGGCCTTTTCGACTTCGGGCTGTTCCTGTTCCATAACGCGCGGAACCTCATGCGGAAAGGGACGGGTCCGTATTTCTATCTGCCCAAGTTGGAGAGCTATCTGGAAGCCCGCCTCTGGAACGACATTTTTGTATTCGCGCAGAAGGAGCTTGGCATCCCTCGCGGCACAATCCGAGCCACGGTGCTGATCGAGACGATTCTCGCGGCGTTCGAGATGGACGAAATCCTCTACGAGCTGAGCGAGCATTCCGCCGGGCTCAACTGCGGCCGGTGGGATTACATCTTCAGTTTCATCAAGAAGTTCAGGAACCGGCCGGAGTTCGTGCTGCCGAACCGCGCCGAAATCACCATGGACCGGCACTTCCTGAACTCCTATGTCGTGCTGCTGATTGAGACCTGCCACCGCCGCAGGATTCATGCCATGGGCGGAATGGCGGCCCAGATTCCGATCAAGGACAACCCGGAAGAAAACGAGAAGGCGCTGGAGAAGGTGAGGGCGGATAAGCTGCGCGAAGTAAAGCTCGGCCACGACGGAACGTGGGTTGCGCATCCGGGGCTGGTGCCCGTCGCCAAAGAGATTTTCGACGCGCACATGAAGACGCCGAACCAGATCGACCGGCGTCCCGGCGCGCGCGTCACCGCCGAAGACCTGCTGAAAGTTCCCGAAGGCACGATCACAGAAGCCGGGCTGCGCTGGAACATCGATGTCGGCATACAGTACCTGGAAGCCTGGCTCCGCGGCAATGGCTGCGTTCCCATCTACAACCTGATGGAAGACGCCGCCACGGCCGAGATCTGCCGCGCGCAGGTTTGGCAGTGGGTCAGGCACAACGCGAAGATGAACGACGGCCGGCCGGTGACGGCAGAACTGGTGAAGCAGACGATCGCGTCGGTGGCGGACAGCCTTCAGGACAAACTCGGAGGACAGGAGCTCGCGCGCGCCGCGCGGCTTTACGAGGAGATGATGACCAGCGCCGAATTTCCCGAGTTCCTGACGCTGGTGGCGAACCAGCACATCGACTGAAGCCCCGCGCGCTCTGCCATACTGCAAGTATGGAGGGTTTAGGGGATGCGTTCCTGGCGCGGCTGCGGGATGACCTGATCCAGCGGCGCATCGCCAGCGGTCTGGAATACCTCGAACGCAACCGCAGCGCGCTCGAATCGCTCGATCCCGCCCGCAGCGGGGCAGGCGTTCTGCTGGGCCGCCTCGCGCAGTGGGTCGATATCGGCTTTGCCGGCACCGAGCTTCTCCGGTGCGTGCTGGCGCGATTCTCTCGGGAGTCGCGCGGCAGCTTGCCCCTGCTCGATTTTCTGCACGTCAAAATGGCGGAAGGCCTGCTAGCGTTCCAAGGGGAGGAACCCGACCAGGCGATCCGCAGCTTTGAGGTCGCGGCATCGCTTGCCGAAGAGGCCGGCGACGCGGAGCTGCTCACGATATCGAATTTCTGGATCGGGCGCTGCCTGCGCCAGGAGGGACGCTACGACGACGCGCTGAACTATACCGTGCGGGCCAGGGAAGCGGCCGCGGCTTCCGGATACGGCAAGATCGCCGCGGTGATTCAGGTGCTGGAGAGCTGGCTCATCTTCCAGAAGAACAAGCTCAGGGAGGCCGAGCGCATTCTCCGCGACGCGGAGGCGGTGCTGGAACAAACCGACGATTACATCAGCCGCGGCAACATCCAGTCCGCTTACGGCCGCATCGCGCGCCGGGAGGGTCGCTACGACCGCGCTCTCGAACACTTCGAGCGCGCCATCGCGCTGTATAAGGAACGCGACGCGCACCACCGCAACCTGGCCCGTTCGCTAGTGAACATGGCGTCGGTAAAGCGCCTGGTCGCCGTCCAGTTGCAGCGGAAGCTGGACCGCGACGCCGCGCGGCGAAGGGAGCGCGCGCGGTCCCACCGGACGGGGAGCGAACGCGAGCGCCTGGAGCGCCTCCGCAGGGAAGCCTTTTCGCATTTGGAGGAAGCCGCCGCCATTTACGCCGGCCATCCCACGCACCACGGAACGGGCGCCATCCACATCAACCGCGGCTTTCTCTACCTGGACAGCGGCGAACTTGACCGTGCGGGCGAGGAAGCCGGTTCCGCCTTCCGGCTGGGCGAGGAGAAGCGTGATTACATCCTCATGGCGCGTGCGCGGATACTGGCGTGCATCGTGGAGAATGCGAAGTTCGAGGAACAGATCGAGGAGCTTGCCGGGCCGTCCATGCACGCACAGCTCGCCGCAGAGTACGCGCGCGACGCTGTCGAGTTCGCGCGCCGGACGCAGAATCCCCGCCTGCTCGCCCGCGCCTACATCTGGCAGGGCCTCACCTTTTCCAACGAGTTTTTCGACGATGCTAACGCGGCCCGGGAGTGCTGCGATGCGGCCACCGCCCTGCTGAAACCCGACGTCCGCGACTACATCTGGGACGACTTGCAGGAGCTGCGCTCGCGCGTTCTGAAGAAGGGGCCCATCGACACCGTGTTGCAGGAGTGGTCGCAGGGACTGGTCGGCGGAAAGACGTTCCAGCAGATCACCGAGGAATTCGCCGGAATCATCATTCCCAAGGTCTGGGAGCGGGAAGGGCGCAAGGTGTCGCGCGTAGCCGCAAAGCTTTCCGTATCGCCGAAAAAGGTGCGCCGCGTTTTGCAGGCGGGAGGACTTCTGAAGAGGGAATGAGCGGCTCGCGTTGAGCCGAGGCGGCTTGCGTTTGACCCGGCGGGTGCGATCTTATTAAAGCCATGAGCACTCGTCGATCTTTCCTGTCAACATGGGCAGGGCTGCCGTTGGCCAAGGCCGCCCTGGCAGCGCAAAGAGCCTCATCCAAGGGCAAGTTTATTGTCTACGTCGGCACGTACACCGGCCAGCAGAGCAAGGGCATTTATGCCTACCGCTTCGACGCGGCCAGCGGCGAGACGGAAGAGCTCGGCCTTGCCGCCGAAGCGCCAAATCCGACCTTTCTTGCCATCGACCCCACGAACCGGCGCCTCTACGCCGCGCTGGAGATCAGCAATTTTCAAGGCAAGCGCGCCGGCGGGGTAGCCGGATTCGCCATCGACACCGCGACGGGAAAACTCACCCCAATCAACCAGGTTTCCTCCGGAGGGCCAGGCCCGTGCTTTGTTTCCGTTGATAAGACGGGAAAGAACGTGCTCGTGGCGAACTACGGTGGAGGCAGTGTTGCCGTGTGCCCGATAGGCCCCGACGGGACGCTTTCCGAACCTAGCGCTTTCATCCAGCACACCGGTTCGAGCGTCAACCAGCGGCGCCAGCGCCAGGCGCACGCGCATTCCATCCAGCCTTCGCCCGATAACCGCTTCGCTATCGCCGCCGACCTCGGCACGGACAAGCTGTATGTCTACCGCTTCGACGCGGAGAAGGGTACGCTCACTCCCAACGACCCTCCGTTCGCCTCGCTGAAGCCCGGCTCCGGACCGCGCCACCTTGCCTTTCATCCCAACGGCAGATTCGCGTACGTCATCAACGAGCTGCTGTCGACGGTGACGGCGTTCTCCTACGACGCCAAGAAAGGTGCGTTCACGGAATTGCAGACGGTCTCGACTTTGCCGGAAGACTTCAGCGGCAATAGCACCACCGCCGAGGTCCTGGTGGACGCGGCCGGGCGGTTCCTGTACGGCTCCAACCGGGGGCATGACAGCATTGCCGTTTTCTCTATCGCACGGAACGGAACACTGCAGCCCGTGGAGCGGGTCTCGACCGAGGGAAAAACGCCGCGCAACTTCCGCCTGGATTCCACCGGCGCCTACCTGTTCGCCGCCAACCAGGATAGCGGCAACATCGTGCTGTTCCGCGTCGACCGCAAGAGCGGGCGCCTCACGCCCACCGGCAAGCAACTGAAGGTTGACCGGCCGGTGTGCGTGAAGTTCGTCCCGGCGTAGTTGCGATTAGTCCGGGGCTCGCGGCCCCGGACTCCCTCCAGCAACGCGGCTTACTTTTGCGATGCTTCCAGGGCTTGGTCCAGGTCCCAGAGAATGTCGTCGAGATCTTCGAGGCCGATCGAAAGCCGCACCATGTCGGGCGTGACTCCGGCGGCCTCCTGTTCCTCGGGTTTCAACTGCTGGTGCGTGGTGGATGCCGGATGAATCACCAGGCTTCTCGCGTCGCCGACATTGGCGAGGTGCGAGAATAGCTTGACGTTGTCGATGAACTTCCGGCCGGCCTCGTAGCCCCCCTTGATGCCAAATGAAAACACCGCGCCGCAGCCCTTCGGCATGTACTTCTGAGCCAGCTTGTAATAAGGGCTTGAGGGCAGCGCAGGGTACTTCACCCAGGAAACCAGCTTGTGCTGTTCGAGGAACTTTGCCACTGCCAGCGCGTTTGAGACGTGCCGCTCCATGCGCAGCGAGAGCGTTTCGATCCCCTGGAGGAACAGGAACGAGTTGAACGGGCTGAGGCAGGTCCCCATATCGCGCAAACCTTCCACGCGCGCTCGGATGATAAACGCGAGATTGCCGAATGTCTCGCTGTACTTCATGCCGTGATACGCGGGTGAAGGTTCGGTGAGCTGTGGGAAATTGCCTTCCTCCCATGGGAACTTGCCGCTGTCGACGATGATGCCCCCGATGCTGGTGCCGTGCCCGCCCATGAACTTGGTAAGGGAGTGCAGCACGATGTCGGCTCCGAAATCTATCGGCCGGCAGAGGTAGGGAGTGGCAAAGGTGTTGTCAATCACCAGCGGAATCTTGTGCTCATGCGCGATGGCGGCAACGGCCTCAATATCGAGTATGTTCCCGCGCGGATTGCTGATCGTCTCGCCGTAGATGCACTTGGTTTTCGGCGTGATCGCTTTGCGGAAATTCTCCGGATCGTCCGGGTCGACAAAGTTGACGTTGATGCCCAGCTTGCGGAAGCTGACGTCGAACTGCGTGTACGTGCCGCCGTAAAGCGTGCTCGACGCCACCATTTCGTCGCCGCAGGTAAGCAGGCTGGAAATGGCGATGAACTGTGCCGCCTGCCCGCTCGACACCGCCAGCGCGGCCGCCCCGTTCTCGAGCGACGCCACACGTTCTTCGAGAACCGCGGTCGTCGGGTTCATGATCCGGGTATAAATATTCCCGAACTTCTGCAACGCGAACAACGCGGCGGCGTGATCGCTGTCCTCGAAGACGTAGGACGTGGTCTGATAAATGGGAACCGCGCGAGCGCCCGTTGTGGGTTCCGCCTGAAAATATCCGGCGTGCAATGCGCGCGTGTTAAATCCGAAAGTGCGTTCTGCCTTTTGATCTGACATCTATTGATTTGCTCCCAGTCTGGTTTGCGGTAAGGCCCCTCACCGCTTGTATCCGATTTTTCGCAGCAAGTCGTGCCGCCATGCTCTGTCCTGCTCGCCTTCGACTCCCTTTGGAGAAGAGCCGTCCACCACCCCGAGCACGCCGCGCCCCTGCTCCGTCTCCGCGACGATCACCTCGACCGGGTTCGCCGTAGCGCAGAAAATGGAGCAGACTTCCGGCACATCTTTGATGCGCCCGAGCACGTTGATGGGGTAGCCGTCGCGCAGCGCGATCACGAAGGTGTGCCCCGCCGCGATGGCGCTCGCGTTCCGGATGGCGAGCTGTTTCAGTTCCTCGTCGTTCCCTTCGGCGCGGGTGAGGCAAGCGCCCGAGGCTTCATTGAACGCGATGCCGAACTTCATCTGCGGCACCGTGTTCACGATGGCCTCGTAAAGGTCCTCGACGGTCTTGATGAAATGCGTCTGCCCGAGGATGATGTTTCCGCCCTCGGGCACTTCCAACCGAATCGCCTTGAGTTCCATGGGAATAACTAGGATACCGCGCCGGAGGCGTACCGTCCTTGCCGGGTCCCCGATCGGCAGTCGCCCGAATGGATGGCATTGAGCGAGCGGGCGGGAACGATCAATGTGCTAAGAAACGTCACACTTGACCATTGATTCCTGCGGCGCCAAAAGGCATAGTCTCGCATAGGGCAGCAGTGTGACGCTCGCCGTGCAACGTGGAGGAAACAGGCCATGCGCGGACTTCGCCTCGCGGATCGTAGGCCGTAGAGGGCGATCCGCGTTCCGCTATCTTGTCTTGCAGTATCCTGATTGCGAGGGCGATGGATTCCCGGCCGCCGGCAGCACGCGCCGTTTCCGAAAAGGAAGAAATCCTTTCCTGCCTGCGTGAAAGGATGATCGCTTTCGCGGCATCTCGTATATCGAGGGACGCCGCGGAGGATCTTGCGCAGGAGGTGCTGCTCCTCCTCCACGAGAAGTACAGCCACATCGAGCAGCTTCAGGACTTGTTGCCGCTCTGTCTCCGCATCTTGAGGTATAAGATGATGAGCCTGCACCGCAAAGCGCACCGCCGGGGAGAGTACAACCAGGTATCCAGCGATGAAATCCCGCTGGCCGCCCTCGATCCGAGCCCCGAGGCGAGCCTGGCGCGCAAGGAAATCGCCGACCGCCTGGTTGCCGGGATCGCCCGCATGGGCGAGCGCTGCAAGGAACTGTTCCGCCTCAAGCTGGAAGGGAAAAGCTTTCCCGAAATTCAGGCCCTGATGGGCGTGCATTCGATCAACACGATTTATACCTGGGATTCGCGCTGCCGCAAGCAGCTCATGGAGTGGATGGGCGGGGGGTGGGAGAAGCGGAAATGAAGCGCGAGGATCTCGAAAAGCTGCTCGGCGGATACGCCACCGGGACTCTGACGGAGGCGGAGCGCCGGGCGCTGTACGAAGCCGCGCTCACGGACCAGGCTTTATTCGACGCGCTCGTGGGCGAGGAGGCGCTCCGCGAAGTGCTCGAAGATCCGCGCTGCCGCCGGCAAATCGAGCAGGCACTGCGCGCGCCCCGGCCCGGTATTCTGGGGCGCGCCGCCGGATGGATGCGGCGTCCTCGCGGTTGGGCGCTCGCCGGAGCGCTGGCCACTGCCGCTGCGGTCGCGATTATCGCCGTTCGAACAACGCAGCCCGGCGATGAGATTCAGGTAGCGCAATATAGAAAAGCGGAAGCGCCGCCGGTAGAGCCCGAGCGCCAGGTCGTTGTACCGGGCTCGCGCGAAGCTCAAGGACCGGAAGTGAAAAGCTCCGAAGTTAAGAGTCCTGAGCTTAAGAGCGAGGCTCCGCCGGCACAGTTGCCCGCGGCGGTTCCGGACCGCCCTCCGGCGGTTGCGCGGTCCAGGAGAACGGCCGAGCCGCACCCGGCCGCTCCGCCTCCCGCAGCGCCCGCTCAACCGGCTCAGGTTGCCGAAATGACGGCAACGGACGTAGCGGAGGACGTGTCCAAAAGCGAATCGAGTGGGGCCGCCCGGGCCGGATCGAGCGGCGCCGCCGGAGCGCCTGTCCAATTGTTCAGCGCCGGCGCCCCGCCGGCCGCACAGACGGTTGCTTTTTCTCCGATCCGCTATGAGGTTTTGGTAAGAACCCCGGAAGGAAACTTTGTTCCGGCGGATCCCCGGAGACCAGTGGAGCCCGGAGTGCCTGTCCGGCTGGTGCTCACCGCGAACCGGCCGGGGAATTTAGCCGTTTTCGACGAGGAGCGCAACCTGCTGTTCAGCATGAGCGCCGCCGCCGGCGTCAGCTACACTGTGGATCCCCCGCCGGCTGTGCGCAAGTTCACCGTCATGCTCGCGCCGGGCGTTGCCTCCGCGCGGACAGCCGCCACCGCCGCCGCTCGTGAAGTTCCGCAAGCGGAAACACAGCCCGCCAGCGACGTCGTCCTGATCGATCTCACCCGCCCGCGGGATTAATTCTGAAAGGATCGCCCGCGAGACAGCATTTCCCTCATGGATTGGAGGAGTGCGATGATTTCTCTTCCGCGCCTCGCAGCATGCGCCCTGGTTGCCGGCGCAGTGGTTCTCGGGCTTCGCCCCGGGGCCGGTTCCGCCGCCTCGGGGGTGGTCACACAGGGTTCGCTGTTCAGCCTCGATTCCGAGGGCCAGATCCAGGCCGCTTGTCCGCTGAAGCACACCGATGTCAAAGCCGAGATCACCGGGTTTCTCGCTCGCGTCACCGTCACCCAGGAATTTTCGAATCCGTTTCCGGAGAAAATCGAAGCGGTTTACACCTTCCCCCTTCCGCCGAACTCGGCCGTGGACGATATGACGATGCTCGTGGGCGGCCGCACGGTCCGCGGCAAGATCAAGCGCCGCGAGGAAGCCCGCGCCATCTATGAAGCGGCCCGCGCCTCCGGCCGCCTCGCCGGATTGCTCGACCAGCAACGGCCCAACATCTTCACGCAGTCCGTCGCCAACATCATGCCCGGCGAACAGGTCCGGATCGAGATCAGCTATGTCGAGACCCTGAAGTACGAAGACGGCAGGTACGAGTTCTCCTTTCCCATGGTGGTCGGCCCGCGGTACATTCCCGGCCGGCCGGCGGGCAGACAAGGCGGGGGATGGTCGCCGGACACCGACCGCGTCCCCGACGCTTCGCGCATCACCCCGCCGGTGGCGCGGCCGGGCACGCGCGCCGGCCACGACATCTCGCTCGAAGTCGCTCTGGATGCCGGCGTGGTGATTGATGCGATCGAATCGCCTTCGCATGAAATCGACGTGGAAAGGCGCAGCCCGGAGGCGGCCGTTGTGCGCCTGAAGAACAAGGCCGTGCTGCCCAACAAGGATTTTGTGCTGAAGTACGACGTCGCCGGAAGCGCGATCCGTGACGCCGTTCTGGCGCACCGCACGGCGCGCGGCGGCTATTTCACGCTGATCCTCCAGCCACCCGAACGCATCTCCGCCGAAGACATTACCCCCAAGGAACTGGTTTTCGTCATCGACACGTCGGGTTCCATGTCGGGTTTTCCCATCGAGAAAGCGAAAGAGACCATGAAGCTCGCGCTCGACGGACTCAACCCGCGGGACACCTTCAACCTCATCACGTTTTCGGGCGATACGCGCATCCTGTTCCCTGAACCCGTCCCTGCGACGCGGGAGAACCTTGCGGCGGCACAGCGGTTCCTCGCCCGCGCTGAGGGCAGCGGCGGCACGGAGATGATGAAGGCGATCCGCGCCGCGCTCGAACCTTCGGACGCGCAGGACCACATCCGCGTCGTCTGCTTCATGACCGACGGCTACGTCGGCAACGATATGGAGATCATCGCGGAAGTGCAGAAACACCCCAACGCGCGCATCTTCGCCTTCGGCATCGGCAGCTCGGTGAACCGCTTTCTGCTGGATGAAATGGCCAAGTACGGGCGCGGGGAAGTGGAGTATGTTGGATTGAACGATGACGGCTCGGCCGCCGCACGCCGGTTCCATGAGCGGGTGCGCAATCCGCTGCTGACGGACATCGAAATCGACTGGGGCAATCTCGCCGTCAGCGATGTCTACCCGAGGCGCATCCCGGACCTGTTCAGCGCGAAGCCCCTGATCATCCACGGGCGATACAGCGCGCCGGGGAGCGGAACCGTGCGGTTGCGCGGGCGCATGGCCGGCCGGGAGTTCTCGCGCGCCGTGCGCGTCACGCTGCCGGATTCCGAACCGCGGCACGACGTCCTGGCGCCGCTCTGGGCGCGCGCCCGCATCAGTGACTTGATGGGGCAGGACTACTTCGGCCTGCAGTCCGGCACGATCAGAACCGACATCCGCGACGCCATTACACAGCTTGGCCTCGACTACCGGCTGATGACGCAATTCACTTCCTTCGTGGCCGTTGAGGAAATGACCATCACGGACGGCGGGCAGCCGCGCCGCGTCGAGGTGCCGGTCGAGATGCCCGAAGGCGTGAGCTACGAGGGCGTGTTCGGCAGGGAGCGCGATGCGGTTCCTGCAAACACATTTGGCGCGGCGAAACAGGTAGCGGCGCTCGGCGCTCCCGCGCGGCTTATGCTCGGCGGCGCGGCGGAGAGCGCCTGGGTCGGAGCCCCCGTGGTTCAATCGCCCCCGAAGGTGCATCCCGCCATCGCGGCGGTGATCCAGCGGCCGGAGGCCAACGCCCCGTTCGTTCGCAACGGCAAGGCCGAGATCCAGGTCTGGCTGACCGATACTTCACCGGCGGCGATCGCGAAGCTGAAGCAGCTCGGGTTTGAAATTCTGCTCGAGCCGAAGTCGGGCAAGATGATTGTCGGCCGCCTGCCCGTAGCGCAACTCAAGGCGCTTTCCGAACTGAGCTTTGTGCGCTACATCTCGCCGCAGGTGTAGGCAGGCATCCGCCGGAGCGCGAGAAGGCCGCACTCCCCTTTCGCTCGCGCTCCGGCCTGCTATGATGGCCAATCTGATGCGAGTACTCTGCGTTTTTCTCCTGTCCGCCGCCTGCTCATTTGCCGCGGGCCTGCCATCCTGCCGCGCGCAATTTGACGGCGCCGAACTGACCATCGCGAATTCCCACGTCGAGCGGAAATGGAGAGTCGTCAACGGCCTGCTCTATGCCGTTTCCTTCCGCGACCTCGACAACAACGTCGAGTGGCTTGCGCGCCCCTCTTCGCAGCCCGCGCCCTATCCCGCCGCGGCGCTCCCGGAGGAGAAGCGCGAAGTGACCTTCACGCAGAAAACCGGCAGGTTCAGCCCGGTCGAGGCCGAATCTCTCGTGGTTGAACTGGCCACCACGGGCTCCGTGAGGCTGACCTACCGCTTCCAGGTGTTTCCGGACGCGCGCGGCATCTCGGTGCAGTTGACCGCCGTTGGGACGGGGGCCGGTCCGGCTTCGACGAGCGCCGGGGAACAGGGCGGCACGGCGTCGGGAATCGAAGTGGACCGCGGGCAGCAAGCGCGGCAGCAGAAGATCATTGCCGACGCAATGGAGGTGCTTGACCTTGCGCCTCAGCACCTCAGGCTCACGCAGGTGCGCCTCGCGGACCAGACCGATAATCACAACGAACTCGTGTTCGAGAACGAATGGCTGCTGCACACCGCCGAGCCTCTCCGCCTTCCGGGCAACCTCTTCATCGTTGAGAACACGCTCACGGGGAACGGACTGATCTTTCTGAAGGAAGCGCCGCTGCCGCACGCGCGGCCGGTAAAGAACGAGGTTGATCTCACCTTCGAGCCGCAGAACTGGCGCATCGGCCTGTTGGGGCAGGGAACGGACGGGCCCGGCGAGGGTTACCGCCACGTCGTGCTGAGTTATTCGCGTGGCCGCGTTGGCCGGATCGAGGCGCTGCACGCCTACCAGCGGCAGTTGCGCGTCTACGATCCCAAGCGCGACGCCATGTTTCTGAGCAACACCTGGGGCGACCGCTCGCGCGACGGCCGCATCAACGAGCAGTTCCTCACCAAGGAGGTACACGCTGGCGCGAAGCTCGGGGTCGACGTCATACAGATCGACGACGGTTGGCAGAAGGGCGCCAGTTCAAACTCCGTCAGGGCCGGAGGCGTCTGGGCAGGCTATTGGGATGCGGATCCCGAATTCTGGAACGTGAATCCCGAGCGTTTCCCGAACGGGCTTGCGCCCATCATTAAGCTTGCCGCCGCCAGCAAAATGCGGTTCGGTCTGTGGTTCGCTCCCGACTCGAGCAACGATTTCGCGAACTGGGAGAAAGACGCCGCCAAGATCCTGGAACTCCACCGGACGTTCGGGGTGGATTACGTCAAGATCGACAGCGTGAGGGCGAACTCCAAGACCGCCGAACGCAACCTGCGGCGGTTCTTCGACCGCGTGCTTGAGGAATCGCGCGGGGCCGTGAGCTTCGATCTTGACGTGACGGCCCAGGTGCGTCCCGGCTATTTCGGAATGATCAACGTCGGACCGCTGTTCGTCGAAAACCGCTACACGGACTGGCACCGCTACTGGCCGCACCATACTTTGCGGAACCTGTGGAAACTGGCGCAGTACGTGGACCCGGCCCGGCTGCGGATGGAGTTTCTGAATAACTCCCGCAACACGCAGCTCTATCCCGATGATCCGCTCGGGCCGGCTCAATACTCGCCCTCTTACTTGTTCGCCACGGTCATGTTCTCAAACCCGCTCGGCTGGTTTGAGATTTCCAATCTGCCGGCGTCTTACTTCGAGGAACTGCCGCCCCTCATCGCGCGTTGGAAACAGGAGCGCGCCGGCATCTTTTCCGGTTCGATCATTCCGATTGGAGAGGCGCCGGACGGCGTGGCGTGGACCGGCTTCGTCTCGGTGGCGAAAGACGGTCAAAGCGGATACGCCCTGCTCTTCCGCGAACTGAACCCCTCGCCGGAGTGGGAATTTTCCGTACCTATGTTCGGGGCGCCGAAGTACTCAGTGACCGTATTGGGAGGAGCTGGTTCCGTTTCGATCGCATCCGGCAAGCTCCGCGCCAGGATTCCCGAAACCAAGCAGTTCGTCTGGGTAAAGATCGAGCGGCCGGGGACGGCCGCGGGGCGCTAGCCCTTCATCACCGTGCGCTCGATAACCGCCCTGGTCAGCATGACGCCCTTGACTTCGTTCTGCCAGATCTCATCCGGCGTGGCCGGGCGGCTCCGGCGGCCGAAACTCGATTCGATACCCCAGAAGCCTTTGTAACCGAACTCCTGGCAGATCTTGATCATCTTCTCGAGGTCATAGCGCGGGTGCGTACCGTCTTCGGCCCAGCTTGCCTTTACGGACACGCCCTTGGCATAGGGCATCAATTTCCGGAGCACCTCGTACGGGTCGTCGCCTGGGTTCGTGTTGCCGAAATCCGGCAGAGTACCGAAACGCGGGTTATTCACGGCCTTCATGAGGCCAACGAGAATGTCCGGATCCGAGGAAGCGCCTCCGTGGTTTTCGATCACGATGTCCAGGCTCGATCCTTTGCTGTACTCCAACAGGTCCTGGAAGCTCTCGGCGGCGCGGTTGATCAGGTCCTTGTCCTGCTTCCAGTCCGGCCGCTCGCCGCGCATATTGCAGCGGATGTCGCGGCAGCCAAGATAGTGCGCGATGTCCACCCACTTCCGGTGCGCCACGGCAGCCTGCATGCGCTCGGCCTTGTCCACGGCGGCCATGTTCCCCTCGTTGTCGACCATGATCCTGACGAACGTGATGCCGTAGTCCCGGCCGTTTTGCTTCAATTGCTGCAAATAGTTGAGCGTGGGATTTTCGAAGAACTGGTTGACGAACTCCAGTCCGGTTACCCGAAACTCGTCGCGGCACAGGCGGGGCAGGTCGAGATTCTTCCATTTCCCGGCTCGGAAGCTATTCACGATTGACCACGCGGCCAGGGAAATTTCGTCTTTGGCCGCGGCGAAAGCAAGGGAGCCGGCGGCAAGCCCTGCCGAAGCGGATAGGAAATGACGCCGTGTCTGGATCATGTTCTCTAGTTTTATCACGATCGACAACAACGGCCGTCAGCGGTTTGCTTGCGGCGCCGCTTCCGGCTGCCCAACCGTGAGGCGGGCCGCCCAAGCTCGTCAGCGGGCCGTGTGCGATACGGTTTGCATCCGTCTCTGCGCGATCGTGCGCGCGTCCTCCGCTTTCTGCACGGCCTCCCGCGCGAGCGTTGCGACGCGCTTGTCTTTGGGCTTTTCGCGATACAGCTTGTCCGCCATCCGGTAGAGTTCGTCCGCCTTCTGCAGGGTGTCCCCGGCGTAGCGGTCCGCGCCCTGCGAGCGGGCAATCTGAACGGCATTCCGCGCCTGGTAGAGCGCCAGCAGCGCTTCGTACTGGCTCAGCGGAATCCCTTTTGAAACCGGAGCGGGCTGCTGCATCTCCACGGTCTGCGCCGCGACCGCGCCTCCGCTGCGTGGAAGCAGTTCATACTTCGCCGCCACCTCTTCCACCTTGCCCACGGTGTCCCGCCGCGGAATGTTCTCCAGGACCACGATGTTGCTGGGATGGGTGACCGCGAAATAAGGTTCGGCGGTGACGATCAGCCCGAAGGTCTGCAACGAGGTCGTCGCCTTGAGCCTGCTCTTTCCCGATGCGTCTGTCAGGAGCTCGCCCAGGCTGACGGGACGGCCATCGGGCGTGATCGCCCACAGAACGTAAGTGAGATATTCCGGCCCGAACCGCGTGGGCGCATCGAGCTTTTCGAATTTGCTGTCGATCTCGACCACTCCGCCCCGGTTGACGATTCTGGCTTCGCCGTGCGCTCTGGGCAAAAGAACGGTCCCCTGAAAATCGATCTTCGTCGGCGCGCTGCGGTGGCCGTAGTTCAGCGCGCGAATGCTGCGCCGCTCCACCGTGACCTGGTAGATGGGGACGGTGTCCTGCCGCGCTGTTTCCTGCTGGCTCAGTGCCGGCTCCACGCAAACGCAGAGGGTCAACGTGACGATCGCAAGATGACGCATTACACCTCCGGCTGCCGCGGAATGCACGCAGCATTCCAATTCCAAGTAGCTGATTTCCGGAACCTGTGGGTCTTTTGACAAGGAAGAAATTACACGTTCTATGTTCCCGTTCTCCACCACCCGTTGCGGTTTGAGCGGGAGTGCGGCTTCCACCTCGCGTGTTCGCGCGCCAGCACTTCCCGTCCCCTGCTATCGCGCTCCTGGCACTGGGTCACGACTCCCGTGCCGCCACTACCCAACCCCCAACTGTGCTTAATTGGAATCATGCCTGCCGATCGTGCGGCACACTGGACCGATTCCGATCTCCTCGAACATATCGCGAAGGCGCCCCACGCGCGTGCAAGTTTCAAGCAACTCGTCCGCGAACTCGGAGCGCGCGGCGCGGCGCGGGAAGAGCTTGAATCCGCGCTCGCCCGGCTGGCCGGCCGCGGCGATTTGGTCGAGCTGCGCAGCGGGCAGTACGTCGTCACCAGCCGCAGCCGCGAATTCGCCGCGGGACGCCTGCATATGCACCGCGACGGCTACGGCTTCGTCATCACCGATCATCTCGATGAAAGCATTCGCGGCGATATCTTCATCCCGCCTGCATCCGCCGAGAAGGCCATGCACGGCGACCGCGTGCTGGTGCGCATCGGCCGCATCGGCCCGGACGGCCGCGCTGAGGGCGAAATCGTCCGCGTTCTCCAGCGCGCGCACTATACCGTCGTCGGCGAATTCCGCGTCCGCTCGCACGGCAACTTCGTCATCCCGCACGACGACCGGATCCGGCAGTGGATCGAAATTCCGCCGGGATTTGAAATGCCCGCTCGCGGCACGGCCGCGGACCGTATCGGCGCTCCTCCGCTCGAAATCTCGGACGTAGCGGAACTGGACGGCATGATCGTCAACGTGGAAATCATGCAGTTTCCCGATGCGCACCGCAACGCGACCGGCCGCGTGATCGAGCTGCTCGGCTATCCGGACGACTTTGGCGTGGACGTGGAGATCATCATCCGCAAGCTTCACCTGCCGCACCGCTTCCCGCCGGAAGTCATCGAGCAGGCCCAAAGCATCCCGAGTTCGATTCGCGCGGACGAACTCGTTGGCCGCACCGATTTTCGCGGCATGGACGTGGTGACCATCGACAGTGAAACGGCGCGCGATTTCGACGACGCCGTCTGGGTCGATAAATTACCCAACGGCAACTATCTGCTGCACGTTCACATCGCCGACGTCAGCCATTACGTGAAGCCGGGCACTCCGATTGACATCGAGGCGCGGCTTCGCGGCACCAGCGTCTACTTCCCCGACCGCGCCATTCCCATGCTGCCGCTCGAGCTCTCCACGGAGATCTGCTCGCTCAACCCGCGGCAGGACCGGCTCGTTCTCTCCGTGCTGCTCGAACTGGATCACCGCGGCGACGTCATTTCCCAGGAGTTCACCAGCGGGGTCATACGCAGCGTCGAGCGGATGACCTACACCAACGTGCATCTGGTGCTCGAAGGCGACCCCGGCCAGCGCGAGCGCTATGCGCACCTGGTCCCCCGGTTCGAACTGATGCGCGAGCTGGCGCTGATTCTCAACCGCAAGCGCATGCGGCGCGGATCCATCGACTTCGATCTTCCCGAGCCGCTCATCGAGTTCGACGAATGGGGCCAGATGGTGGGCGTGAGCCGTGCGCCGCGAAACATCGCCCACCGCATCATCGAAGAGTTCATGCTTGCGGCCAACGAGGCGGTGGCGAGCCACCTGGCACATCTCGAAGTGCCGTCCATTTTCCGCATCCACGAGCCTCCCGATCCACAGCGCGTCATGGAGTTCGAGGAACTGGCCGCCCGTTTCGGTCACTCGCTCGGGATCGGAGCGATTCCCGTCAAGAAGTATTCCGTGGTGGACCGCCGCCGCGACGGCACGAAGGTGCGCCGCGACATCGTGCTCGCGCAGCCAAGCCTTAACGTTTCTTCGCGCAACTACCAGCGGCTCGCCGCCAGGATCGAAGGCAAGCCCGAGGAGCGCATCCTGAGCTATCTGATGCTGCGGTCGCTTAAGCAGGCGCGCTACAGCGCCCAGAACACCGGGCACTTCGCGCTGGCAGCGGATACCTACACGCACTTCACCTCGCCGATCCGCCGCTATCCCGACCTCATCGTGCATCGCGTCCTTCGCTCCGTGCTCGCGAAATCGCCCCAACCCGCCCTCACGCCGCAAGCGGCGCAGACGATTGCCGCCGAGTGCTCGCAAAGCGAACGCCGAGCCGAGGAAGCAGAACGCGAACTTGTGGAGTGGAAGAAGGTGAAGTTCATGGCTGAGCGGCTGGGCGAGGAGTTCCGCGCACTCATCGTCAGCACAACCCGCTTCGGATTCTTCGTCGAGCTGGAAGATTTGTTCGTGGAAGGGCTTGTCCCGCTCGAAACGCTGCAGGGCGACCGCTACACTTACCACGAGAACACCCGCAAGATCATCGGTGAGCGAAGCCGCCGTGAGTTTTCGATCGGCGACCGGGTGGTGGTCCGCCTGGATCGCGTGGAAGCGCTCGAACGGAGGCTGCAGTTCTCATACGTCGATTCCGCATCCGGCCCCGACCGCAAGCGCCACGCCCGGTGGGGGTGATGCCGTTCGGTTGACTGCCGCTTTTCGGTCGCCTACGATTGAAACTTTACCCCTAAAGTACGTTTGAAACTCTACCCTTAAGGCTTGTGCTGAACATCGTTGAAACTCTCAACTCCCGGTTGCAGGCTGCGAGCCAGTGGTTTATGCAGTCGGGGATACAGGAATCTTCGGGCGGCGTTGCCCGTTATTATCGTTCCGATCTGGGCCGCAATGCCCTCGTTTCCACAGAAATCACCGGTTACGCCGTTAGCGCCCTTCTGCACCTCCACGGCGCGGGAGGCGATCCGGAGTGCTTCGACGCGGCGGTGCGCGCCGGCAGATTCCTCGCGCGCGCGGCATGGGACGACACGCTTCGCGCCATGCCGTTCGAGTGCGCCAACGACGGCATCGTACCGGAAGCCCTCGCCTACTTTTTCGATACCGGAATTATTGCGCGCGGCCTTCTGGCTCTATGGCGGCGCTCGCGCGACAATGAGTTCCTCCAGGCCGCTATCCGCTGTGCCGAGTTCATGGCCCGGGACTTCGGCGGCGGGCCGGAGTTTCACCCGGTTCTCGAACTGCCGTCAAAGACTCCGGCCGCCCGCGACCGCCGCTGGTCGCGGAGTCCGGGCTGCTATCAGTTGAAGGCCGCCCTCGCCTGGCGCGAACTGGCAGAAGAGACCGGGCGCGCCGATTTCGGCGGCTTGTACGAACAGGTGCTCGAGTGGGCTCTGTGCGGCCATACTGCATTCCCCACCGGGGAAGGAGTCGGGGAGCGCGTCATGGACAGGCTGCACGCCTACTGCTACTTCCTCGAAGGACTGCTGCCGTGCGCCGATCGCCCGGCGTGCGCGGAAGCGCTTTGCGAGGGCATCGCGCACACCGCTCTCCTGCTCGCCAGAACCGCGCCGCTGTTTGAGCGGTCCGACGTCTACGCGCAACTGCTGCGCGTACGGCTTTTCGCCGCTGCTCTCGGCGTTATGCCGCTCGATTGCGAGGCCGCCGCGCGGGAGGCCGCCATAATCGGCGAATTCCAGGCGTGTGATTCCGGACCGAGGATCGACGGCGGATTCTATTTCGGCCGCAAGGGAGCCCAACTACTTCCCTACGTGAATCCGGTCTCAACGGCATTCTGCGCCCAGGCGCTCGACATGTGGCGCGGCCACCGCGCCGGGACTTTCGAGCCGGACTGGCGAATGCTGATCTGACGGTCTTCTGCGCGCGCGAAAAAAACGGTTTCTAACGAGGCCCGGTCGAACGAAAAAGGCGCAAACCCAGCCACTCGCACCCACTGTGGTGGAACGGTGGTTCGGGATTTGCGCCTGGATGATACGAACCGGTCAATCGGAGCGGGGCGGCTAGATGACTTTTACGTCTTCGGCCTGAAGGCCTTTTGGCCCCTTCTTGACGGCGAATTCTACGCTGGCGCCTTCGTCCAGGGTGCGGTAACCGGGCGCCTGGATAGCGGAGAAGTGCACAAACACGTCTTCGCCGTTTTCCCTTTGAATGAAGCCATAACCCTTGGCCGCATTAAACCACTTCACAGTACCTTTTTCCTTCATTCTCGAATCCTTCTCTTGCACTACGTGCGCCTAGCCATCCGCCGCCTGTGAAAGCCGCGCGCCCCGCGCGCATGCCTTGGAAGGCCCTGCCGCGGGCGGTTCGAACAACGTCTAAACTGCACCGTCTCCCATCCGGCGCTGAAACAAAAATGACCGCGAAGTGCCTTCGCGGTCCCTCTGTTCATCCAGCGAATAGCAACAGCGCCAAATACTCCCTAAACTTATACCACAACCCGCGCAAAAGACAATGCAAAAAAAATCGTAAAATCTCCGATTAACTTTGAGCGTGGGCGCGTATAAGTTTGGGAAGGGGTTGGCCTTCCTGCTATAACGGTTTTTTTCGTGTTGCTGGCTCGCGCTAAAAGGGGGTCTGGGTCAGCAAATCTCCCCCGCGCCCGCCGAAGGTTTGCACCGATAGACGGCCGGGGTGATCCCGAAACGCTCTTTATACGCTGCGGTAATTTTCTCTGAGAATTCCTCTGCGTTTTGCGGCCGCACCAGATTTACGGTGCACCCGCCAAAGCCGCCGCCCGTCATACGGGCGCCCAAAACTCCGGGCAGGCCCAGGGCCGTATCCACAAGGAAATCCAGTTCCTCGCAGCTCACTTCGTAATCGTTTTGCAGACTCCGGTGGGAGGCCACGAAAAGCGCTCCCATGGTTTCCAGGTCGCCTCGCTTGGAAGCCGCCATGAACGCTTCCACCCGCGCGTCTTCGGTCACCACGTGGCGCGCGCGCTTGCGCGGCACGGGGGGAATCTGTTCCGCCGCAATCTCGAACGTGGCTACATCCACGTCGCGCAGGCTTTCCACTCCGGGGCGAATCCCGCGGATCACCTCGACCGCTTCGGCGCACTCGCGCACGCGGTCGCGGTATGCCGACTGCCCCAGTTCGTGCTTCACCATCGTGTTCACCGCGATGATGGCGACATCCGGCGGCAACTGAACCACCTCATGCTCGAGGCTCCGGCAGTCTATCTTCACCGCCGCGCCTTCTCTGCCGAACACGGAGATGTACTGGTCCATGATGCCGCACGGCATTCCGACGAACTCGTTTTCCGCCCGCCTGCACAGCCGCACCAGCTCGAGCGGCTCCATGCGCCGGTCGCCGAGCAGCGCCAGCGCCGTGGAAGTCTCCAGCGCCGCGGATGAACTCAGCCCCGAACCCACCGGTACGGTGCTGCGGATCAGCAGGTTCACCGGCGCCACGGGATAACCCGCGCGCACCAACTGTTGCGCCACGCCGGCGACGTAGTCGCCCCAGTCGTGCGCGGGCTCGAGCGACTCCAGGTCCTTCACGGTCCATTCGCGCGACTGCTGCATGTCCTCCGAATACACTCGCAGCTTGTCCCCGCCGTTCGGCGCCACGGCGGTGAAGCACGCCAGGTCGAGCGCCATCGGCAGCACGAACCCAAGATTGTAGTCCGTGTGCTCGCCGATCAGATTCACGCGCCCCGGACCGCGAAACACGCGCACGCCCTGGGCGCTGCCGAAAACCCGCGCGAACGCCTCTCTCACGAGGACCTCCGCCACGCCATCAGCAGCATAATCAGCCCGAACACGCCCATCGCGGCGCCGCAATACAGATTCACGTTGACGTCCGGCACCAGCGCCGCTTGCGCGGGGACCAGCAAGCCGTAGACGGTCAGTATTAGTCCCAGCCCAAGAAAAAATAAACCGGCAGGCAATCTAAGATCCCACATATGACCTTTAACGGAACCAAATATTGAGCAAAATGCAGATTACCGCCACCACGACCGCCAGCACGGCGGGCCGCTTGTACCACGGCTCGTGCCCCGTCTCCGGCATCTTGGTAGCGCCCCAAACCAAATCCTTCAGCTCGCTGACCGGCTTCGGCTCTGTGACCAGGCTCACGCCGAGAGTCACGAGGAAGCAGGTGGTCCAGGCGATGATCGCAATCCAGAAATTCTGCGCCATGCTGGAGGGGAACTCGTGCAGCACGCCAAGCCAGCCGCCCTTGTTCTCGGCCACCGTGAGCGCGAGCGTCGCCAGCGCGGAGAGCGTGCCCGTCAGCAGCCCGATGAACGCTCCGTTGCTGGTCGTTCTCTTCCAGAACATGCCGAGCAGGAACGTCGCGAACAGCGGCGCGTTGACCACGCCGAAGACGAGCTGGAGGAAATCCATGATGTTGTTGAAGTACTGCGCCAAATAGGCGGTTCCCACCGAAAGCGCCGTCCCGAACACGGTGGCCACCCGCCCCATCATCAAATAGTGCGAGTCGGGCGCGTTCTTGCGGATGTGGCTTTGATAAATGTCGTAGGTCCACACCGTGTTGAACGCGGTCACGTTGCCCGCCATGCCGGACATGAAGGACGCCATCAGCGCCGTGATGCCCACGCCGAGCATTCCAGCCGGGTAGAACTGCGCCATCAGCGTCGTCATCACGAGGTCGTAGTTCGGCCCGCCGTCCTCCTTCACCGGAATCGTGTAGCCGGTGCCCATCATCGAGAGCGCCACCGCCGCAAGGCCGGGCACGATCACGATCGCCGGCATGAGCATTTTCGGAAACGCGGCGATCAGCGGCGTATTGCGCGCGGACGACATCGAATCGGCCGCCATAGCCCGCTGTACAACCAGGAAGTTGGTACACCAGTATCCGAACGACAGCACGAAGCCCAGTCCGGCCACCATGGCGAAAATGCCGACGCCCATGGGGTTGTCCCCGCTGGTCATGGGCTGCCACGCGCGGGTCATCATGCTCGGGAGCCGCTGCTGGATGCCCTCCCAGCCGCCCGCGCGGTACACCGCCAGCGCGGCGAGCGGCGCGAAGCCCAGCACGATCAGGAAGAATTGCAGCACCTCGTTGTAGATCGCGCTGGTCAGCCCACCGAGGTAGGTGTAGACAAGAACGATAACCGCCGACAGCAGCACGGACGCGGTGAAGCTCCATCCCAGCATCAACTGGAAGAGCAGCCCCAGCGCGTACATCGAAATGCCCGATGAGAAGATGGTCATGACGGCGAACGTCACAGCGTTGAAGGTGCGCGTCTTCTCGTCGAAACGCAGCTTCAGGTACTCGGGCACGGAGCGCGCGCGGCTGCCGTAGTAGAACGGCATCATGAACACGCCCACGAACAGCATGGCGGGGATCGCGCCCACCCAGTAGAAGTGCGCCGTCATAATGCCGTACTTGGCGCCCGAGGCGCACATGCCGATCACTTCCTGCGCGCCCAGGTTGGTTGCAATGAAGGCCAGGCTGGTGATCCAGACAGGCAGGGAACGGCCCGAAGTCAAAAAATCTTCGCTGGTGGAGACCTTCTTCTTCAGCAGCCAGCCGATCCCGATGACAAAGGCGAAATACAATACAAGGACCAGGTAGTCTACCGTTGCGAGTGTCACGCAAAAAACCTCGACGTGTGAGTGTATCACACGCCCGAGGCGGGCGTTGAGCTTACCTTTGAAGGCCTGCGGCGGAGACTCAGGGGCAGACGGGCGGATAAGACCGCTTGCGGCCCGGGCCGCCATGCTCTCTGGGGGCCGGTTTGGTTTCTACCAGACATGGATTGCCAGAATCTGCGGGGGCCCTGCGTTCCCATTGAGGACTTTCGTCACGAATACCACCTGTAGGTTCTTTCTCTCCCAGCCCTTGGGCGCTTCCTGCGCCAGAATTGCAAGGTGTTTGTCAGAGGTGAGGAATTCGCCTGCCCCGATGGTGCCGTAGGATGCAATGCCGGATGCCACGACTACCCAGTGTTCGATCGTGGGATCCCAAACCCTCGAGACGATTCCGTAATCCACGTCGAAGCTGGTGTAGGGGGCGTTCACGTCTACCTTCCAATTCCTTCGGGACGGATTCTCCGCATCGCGAATCCAGCTCTCCCCTTCCTCCCTCTCGTAGGTAAACCGGTACCGGCTCGTCAGCCGCTTCAGCCATTGGTTGTTGTAGGGACCGCCAATCATTACCGCAGGGCTGGATCGGATTTCGGAGAACAGCAGGTCCCGGTCCCGGCGGACGCGAAATTGCTTTCCCTGCGCCTGGAGGAATCCGACCACAGAATACAGCACCGTCGCATCCGGCCAAGTGATTGAATTCAAACGCAGGGATTCGCTGATGCTCAGCGGTGTGCCGGGGTCCCGCTCCGGCACAGCCACGCCGGATGTCTGGGTTGGGTTCTCTGGCGTCGGAAAGTTGCCGGGAACGCAAACCACAATGCTCGAGGCGTCCCACACCGGTCCCCAAAATGCCGACACGGCGTCAGGGACGCTCCACCGTGTCATCACGAACCAGGACAGCACACCCAGAACAATGAGCAGCCCCGCAATAACAAGCCACGCCGGCTTCGTGCGCCTCTCGCCGGGAACGGGAGCTCCATCGGGTGTGGCAGTCTCTTCCTTCTGCGTCTCCCAGGCGGCGTCGGGCGGGCTTCCAAGCCGGCGGAAATGGGGCACATACGAGCCAGGCAGCAATTCAATCTGCACATCGCCTACGCAGCCGAGATTGCGATAGTATTGCGCCAACCGGTGCCGCACCTGGGCCGCCGATATCCGCACTATGGGGTCTGCGTTCGTGTCATAGGACGGGTCGCGGCCGAAAACCTCGATGCCTATTGTGCGTTCCTTCAAGTTTTCCGCCCTGCCGGCGAGGGTTTCCTCCACTATGTATTTCAGGAGGCTTGGGTAGCGCTTGCTGTTGGCGAAGAGTTCGCTTGCCAGAATCCGCTCGAGTTCCTGACGGATGGCGTCACGCTCGGCGTCTGTTTCTGGAAGCCAGGACTGGCCCCTGTGGGAAGACGTGGCCATCAAACTTCCCTTTGGCGAGCCAGTATAGCACACGGCCATCCGCGACAGCGCGCACAAGTTTTCGTTCGAAATCCCGCCTTCGATCCGGGAAGCTGTAACATGCCAGTATCACGACGATGTGCAATTGTTTCATTGCATTACGCAAGTAACATGTTACGTTCTGCAGAACGTTTCCACGGGGAATCCATACCGTAAAGGGCAGTTGTTCTATTGACAACCTTCGCTAGTGGGCGCAACAATCCGGCAGCACAGGGTCGAGCGATCGAGCCGCAACAACCCTGGAAGCAGGAGATTAAGGAGATGAAAGGAATATCCATACCGATCCTGGTGGCCGCGTTGGTATGCTTCCTGGCAATACCCCAGCTACAAGCACAAAACCCCAATGCCGGCGAGATCCGTGGCACTGTTTTTGATTCAACAGGTGCAGTCATCGCCGGCGCGACGGTGACAATAAGGAATGTTAATACTAATGTCGTTCTCACCGAGACGACAAACGAGGTCGGCATTTACCGGGTGCTGGCCGTTCAGCCCGGTGAGTATGTATTAAGTTTTGCCAAGGAAGGCTTCGAAACAGTCGTTCATCGCCCCATCACAGTTCGCTTGGAAATCGTTACGGTTGACGCTCGGCTCAACGTCGGATCGACAACGACTCAGGTGATGGTGGAAGCGCAAACGCCTCTGCTGCAAACGGAGTCCTCCGAGCACAGCGTAACCATCACCGCAACGGAAATGGCAGAGCTGCCCAGTGTTGGCCGGACCTGGTGGAGCTTTACGCAGTTGATTCCGGGAAACGTTGGATATGTCGGAGGCGGAGGAAGCGGTGACGATATTCGCGCCAACGGGCAAGGCGGCTACACAGGCAGCTTCCTCGTTGACGGCGGTAACGCGACCTTCGTGAACACCCAGAGTTCCGGCGAGATGAAGGTCCCCAACGAGGCGATCGCCGAGGTCAAGTGGGCCGTCGGCAATTTCAGCGCGGAGTACGGCAATGGCCAGGCCGTATTCAACGTCATCACCAAAGGGGGGACCAATGAACTCCACGGCTCCGTGTTTTACGACGTCCAAAATGAGGCCCTGAACTCCTCGGACTACTTCAGAAACCTTCGCGGGCAGGAAAAACCCCAAGTTCGTTGGAATCAATTCGGGGGAAGCCTCGGAGGGCCCATCGTCCGTGACAAAGCCTTCTTCTTCGTCTGCTTCCAGCGCCTCCTGAACTATTCGCATACATCGGGTTTCTACACCTTCCCCGATAGCGCAACAAGAACGGGGGATTTCAGCGCGCTGCTCCAGCAAGCTCAACCGATAGTTATCCACGACCCGTACAGCCTCCGCCAGGTAAACGGAGAGTGGGTGCGCACGCCTCTTCCGGGAAACAGGATGAGTCCCACACAGATCGATCCCGTAGCGCAGAAGATCGCCTCCTATTTCCCCGAACCCAACCTGCCCGGGTTGATCGAAAACTACTACTGGGCGGATAGAGCGAACAACAACAGGTGGTGGCTGACCGCGAGGGGTGACTACAACATCAATTCCAGTCACAGGCTCAACGCGTCCATTCTGCTGGGTCAGCAGCTCATCACCATGGCCGATCCGCGCCCGCAAAACCACAGTGAATTCCGGATGCGTGCGAATCAAATGCAGGTGTCCCACGTCTGGGTTGCGAGCTCCACAGTGGTAAACGAACTGCGACTGGCTGGATTTGTATGGCCGCACCGGGGAGAAACGCCAAGCGCCAATAAGGGGTATCCCCAGCAACTGGGTTTGATAAACACGATTTACGATATCTTCCCCAGAATTTCGATTTCCGGACAAATTGGAGGATCGGGGATCGGTGGCGGGGTGACTACCCGAAACAAGCAGGGTCGATTCAATCCGTCTAATGTTCTGAGCTGGAATAAAGGAAGACACTTCCTGAAGTTCGGCGTCGAATACGGCTACGGGTTCAGCAACACATCCGCATGGGGAGATATGAGTGCCGGCAACTTCAGCTTCAGTGGCCTGTTCTCGCGGACGCCAACCGGCGGCGCGCCTGGCACCGTCAATGGCCTTGGCTTTGCCGACTTCCTGTTTGGTCTGCCTAACTGGTGGGGAATCGGTCCTATCGCACCCTGGCGAGGCTTCCGGATTCAAAGCACACAGGGGTTCGCGCAGGACGATTTCAAGCTGCGGCACAACCTTACGCTGAATGTTGGCATCCGTTGGCTCTATCAGGGTGGATTTACAGAAGTGCACGACCGGCTCGCAAGCTTCGATCCCGATCTGATCAACCCGGCCACGAATACTCCTGGCGCCATCTGGTACGCGGGCCAGCAGGGGCGCCGTGCGCTGCAGGACAGTGCGCAATCGGTTGCCCCCAGGATTGGACTTGCCTGGTCACCCAAGCCGGGATGGGCAATCCGCGCAGCATACGGAACATATCAGATTCCGTGGAGCGGAGCTAACTACCTCGACTCGGCCGGCGGATCCTACGGCTGGTCCTTACAGGGTTCACTGAGCACCACGGACCAGTTGACTCCGGTGTTTACGTTGGGACCAACTCCAGCCGGCGCCGTCTTTGCATACCCGAATCTCGCGCAAGGTCCGCACGCTGGCGCGATCATGTTTCCAACACCGGCCGACAGGCCCGCGAGTCTCATGAACGGTCAAAGCGTGAACTACAGTCCGAGAGAGGTTCCCATTTCCTACACTCACCAGGCACAGTTCAGCATCCAGCGGCAGTTGGCTGATACCGTGCTCAAGGTTGGTTACATATATACGAGGGGTGTCAACCTGACTTTCTATCGGGACCTGAATCAAGTTCCCGCCGACAAACTCGGGCCGGGTGACGCGCAACTCAAGCGGCCGTACCCTCAATTCCAGACCATAAATGCGCTGCTCAGCGACGGCTCTTCGGTCTATCACGGCGTGCAGTTCAGTGTTCAACGCCATTTCTCGAGAGGTTTCTCTTTCCTGGCCAGCTATACCTTTTCTAAGAACCTGGATACAAACACCGGATGGGGATGGGATTCAGGCTCGGGAACCTGGCAGATTGGGAGTGACCCGATGGCGAACTACGGCATTTCGGATAACGACCGTACCCACAATGCGAGTGGAGGCTTCGTCTACCAGCTTCCATTCGGAAAGGGAAGGCGCATGCTTAACAGGGGAGGCGTGCTTGACGCGCTGGTCGGAGGGTGGCAGTTGTCTTCGATGTTCCGATTGCTGTCCGGCGCTCCTTTTACGCCAACGATGAGCGGAGCAAACCTGAGCGGAGCGCTTTCCGGCGCATGGCGCCCGAACAGAATCGGCAAGGGCACTGTGCCGAATCCAACTATCGATTTGTGGTTCGACCCGAGTGCCTTTGCTGCACCCGATCCATACACCTTCGGCAATTCCGGACGCAATATTTTGCGTGGACCCGGATTCAAAAATGTTGACCTCTCGTTGGCCAAGAGTGTTGGACTCCCGATGTTGGGGGAGGCTGGCCAACTGCAGCTTAGAGTCGATGCAACTAACGCTCTGAACATCACGAACTGGGGTATGCCTCTAAGTGGTATTGGAGGCGTTCAGGTTGGTGCGATTACATGGTGCCACGCGATGCGTGCGGTGCAAATTGGCGCAAAACTCGCCTTTTAACCGTGACGCGTGGCGATCTGGCCATGAAGCGAGGCGGGTTCTACCGCTGACTGCGGAGGACTCGCCTTGCTGGTGGCAGCGTCATAGGGAGGGAGAGGCCTTCGTTGAAGTTCGCCTCTCCCTGTTATGCGGTTGCGCTTGGGAGCGTTGACACTAGCCGAGGAGACTAACGGCGATGGCTCAAATGGACACGAATACCTGTGATGGGAGCTTGGTTGTGTCGAAGCGCGCACTCGTCTTGTTTTTTAAGTTGGTCTTATCAGTTCTTGGGATAACAGTTGCAGCGTTAGCGCAAATTCCGGTTAATCCTGCCATCCCAGACAATTTGGGAGTGAACATCCACTTCACCGACGCGCGCCCGGGGGAGATGGAAATGCTGGCCAGCACCGGTCTCCGCTGGATCCGCATGGATCTGATCTGGGGGCTGACGGAGCGCGAGCGCGGCAAGTATGACTTTTCGGCTTACGACCGGCTCATGGCCTCGCTGGACAAGCACAAGATGAGAGCCCTCATGATATTCAACGGCCGGAACTCTCTCTACGATAACGGGGAATTTCCCCACACCGACGAGGCGCGCGAGGCGTTCGCGCGGTGGGCCGTAGCAGCGGCCCGCCGGTACCGCGGCAAGGGTGTTTTGTGGGAGATGTGGAACGAACCGAATGTGAAGAGAAAGACCAGCCCGTCGGTTGAGGCCTATACAAAACTTGCCCTGGCCGTTGGGAAGGCACTTCAGGAAGCTGTTCCCAAGGAGATCTACGTCGGGCCGGCAACCTCATTGATCGACATGCCGTATTTGGAAGCATGTTTCAAGGCGGGGCTGCTGCGTTATTGGTCTGCCGTAACGGTTCATCCTTACCGGTTCCAGGACCCCGAGACTGTGATACCGGAGTACGAGGAGCTGCGCGCGTTGATTGCTAAGTATGCGCCCAAAGGCAAAGTCATCCCGATCATCCAGGGTGAGTGGGGTTGGGCTTCGATGTACAGCAAGGAAACCTTGCTCGGGTGGGCGCGGATGCGAGAAGGGATGAACGATGAGCTGCAGGGCGAGCTGCTTGCGCGGCAGTGGTTGATAAACATCGCATGCGGCATCCCGCTCTCCATTTGGTATGACTGGCACGACGATGGTCCCAATCCTCGCAACCCGGAGCACAATTGCGGCCTGGTCCGTTATCCCTATCACGAAGGTCAGAACCCCGTCTACACGCCGAAACCCGCATACTGGGCCGCGCGAACTCTTACCGAAGTGCTGAAGGGTTACCGTTTTGAAAAGACGCTTTCTGCCGGCCGGCCCGGCGACTATGTGCTCGCTTTCCGCAAGCAGCGGACGACCCGTCTCGTTGCGTGGACGGTAGCCTCACCCGGCGCGATCAGCATACCTGTTGAGAAAGGACCGTGCCTCGTTGTCGGGCACAAAGGAGAAAGCAAGGGGACGCTCCCCGTCGCGGACGGAAAAGTCTCGCTGCAGCTCACGAGCGCACCCCAATACCTTGTCTGCGGGAGCGCTCAAAATCCTGCAGTGGTGACCAATTAGCACAATTCAAACAACGCTGATGTCAGCGGCTATTAACGACTCGGAGAGTCCCGAATGTCTCGAATGCACTATCCGCTTGCACTACTTCGAATTATTATCGGGTGGCATTTCTTGTACGAGGGCTGGGCGAAGCTCACTACCCCGGGCTGGAGTTCGGCCAGCTATCTGAAATTCAGCACCGGCCCATTTGCCCCGCTGTTTCACTGGATGGGCGCTAACGAAGCTATTGTCCGGATCAGCGACCAGCTCAACATCTGGGGCCTGACGTTGATCGGCCTTGCCCTCATGCTGGGGGTTTTGATCCGGCCGGCGGCGCTGGCGGGCATCGGGTTGCTGGCGTTGTATTACCTCGCCTATCCGCCGCTGTTCGGCCCGGTGAGCGGGGTCAGCGAGGGGCAATATCTCATCGTGAACAAGAACCTGGTCGAACTGTTTGCCCTGGTGGCGATTCTCGCGTTTCCGGCGAAATCCCTTGGCATCGAAGCGCTGCTGCGCCGGAACAGGGCGGTTCGAGGCCAGACCGCGCCGGTGGCCTCCGTGCAGCGGCGCGAGTTGCTGGCGGGCCTGGTCGGCCTTCCGTTTCTCGGCGCCTTCACCCTGGCTGTGCTGAAGAAGCATGGCTGGAAGAGCTTCGAAGAAGTGAACCTTTTGAGGCACAATCCCAGGGATGTCGCCATCGCCAGCGCAACGGTGAAGAGCTTTGAGTTCAGCAGCCTCAGAGACCTGAAAGGCCAGCTGCCCACGGCAAAGATCGGCAACGTCACGCTCAGCCGGATGATTCTCGGCGGCAACCTGATCGGCGGCTGGGCGCATGCGCGCGACCTGATCTATGTTTCCAAGCTCGTGAAGGCGTACCACGACCGCAACAAGGTCTTCGAGACGTTTGATCTTGCCGAATCCTGCGGTGTGAATACGATCCTCACCAATCCGGCGCTTTGCGACGTGATCACCCAGTACTGGCGCGCCGGCGGCAAGATCCAGTTCATCTCCGACTGCGGCGGTACAAACCTTCTCGAAATGACGCAGAAATCCATCGACTGCGGGGCGTGCGCGTGCTACGTGCAGGGCGGCGTGGCCGACGAACTTGTCGCCAAGGGCCGGTTTGACCTGATCGCGAAGGCTCTGGACCTTGTCCGCAAGAACGGGCTGCCTGCCGGCATCGGCGCTCACAAGCTGGAGACAGTGAAGGGCTGCGTCGAGAATGGTCTGCGGCCGGATTTCTGGATGAAAACGCTGCACTCCGTGGACTATTGGTCCGCTCGCGTGGGCGAGAAGGAGAATGACAACATCTGGTGTACGAACCCGGAAGAGACAATCGCCTACATGCGGAACCTGCCGGAACCGTGGATCGCGTTCAAGATCCTGGCGGCGGGCGCGCTGGAGCCAAAGAAGGCATTTAAATACGCCTTCGAAAACGGCGCCGATTTCATCTGCGTGGGCATGTACGACTTTCAGATTGTGGAAGACGTGAATCTGGCCCTCGAGGTGTTGCAGAACCCGATTGTTCGCCAGCGGAGATGGTGCTCATAATTTCGGGCCCCTGAGAGGAGCCTGGGCGCGGGCGTGAGTTGGGACGATTGGCGTCTGTCGCCACGCCTGCCCTCGCCAGCCTCCCGCTCCAGGCGGATGCGTACGCTTACCGCGCCGGCTCGGCGAGTTCGTGAAGTCCCATGAGATGCGACGACTCGACTTCGAACCTGCGGTAGTCCTTGTAAGTGATTTCGTATCCGGTGTGCATGTGCTTGAGGAGAGCGACCTGGAGCGCCGCGGTGGCTTCGACCCGCGTGGGAACCCAGACGCCGCCCTGTATCCGCGCCTGTTCGAATTGCATGCGCGAGCCTTTTTGCACCCGGGCGAGAATCAATCCGTACGAAATTGTCTCCAGGACCTCGGCGCCGGCCCTCACGCAGCCGTAATCCGTCTTGGAAATCCAGAAGCGGCCCTTGATTTTCGGGAAGAACCGCGAATAGCCGGGGCCGGGCTTGTAGCCGGCGCGGGGAAGGGCTTCGATAACCCAGGTATCGATCCCGTTCACAGTCTCTTCGCCTACGATTTTCAGGTGGAACGCCTTCGGGATCTCGGCGAGGGGTTCGCGGAACTCCCGTCTTTTCTTCTCCCACTCGGCGATGCGCCTGGCGCGCTCCTCAGCCGTCTCCTTGCGGCGTTGCTCGATGCATTCGAGTAGTTTCCGCTGTTCCTCCCTGTCTTCGTCCGGGGAGAGCGGCTTGTCGTCGCGCGCAATCAGCCGGCGATAGGGTGACCCGGCAAAGAGTCTTACCTCGTAGGTGCGCGACCTCCCGCCCTTGCCGCTTTGATCGTTCAGGTTGCGGATTTCGGTGCGCTCCACGAACGTAAAGTCGCGCGAAAGCTTCGAATTCTCGTTATGCCGGGCGAGAGACCGGACAAGAATTTCCCGGGCATCTTGCGCGCAGGAAACCGCTGAGCACAGCGTCAGCAGGCAGGCAACCCGCATATAGGTGTTACGTCGCTAAGCTGCCCGCCGTTTCGCAAGCAACTTGCGGCCCGTTCTCGCGAACCGGATGAAGCTTGAATTTACAGATCGATAGCGACTACTTCATGGATGGAAATCGACGGCACGAAGACCGTGAGGTATCCCTGAGCCTCTTGCGTTCGTGGTGTGCCGCCGTTTACGAGCAACTGGACTTTGCGCGGCCGAAGGCCGCCGGGCAGGCGCACGCGCACCCTCTGCTCTCCAACAGGATAGATTTCCCGGAATGGTCCCTTCATCATCATCGGATTCGTGAGGTTCACCAGGTGAACCGTCATCGATTCCTTCTGCCGCCACACGGTAATGTCGAGCACGCCCGGTCCCGTCACTTCCACTGGCGGGTCCTCGTTGGTTGCCCATTTCACGGCGTTGGCGAGCAGCGTGCCGTGGTCGGGCGCCATCACTTCCCAGAAAACGCGGTCGATGTCCCACGGGAAGTACACGATGCGGCTCTTTCCCATTTCGCGCAGGAACACGCCGGGAATGTCTGTCTTCGGGACCCGCGGATACACGGCTTCCATCGGCAGGTCGGGATAGGAAGGGATCAGCGTCAGCGGCGGGTTCACGATCTTGCCGCGCGGCACGGCATCCACTCGCAGCACGCCGTTGATGATGCGCCCCGCATCTTCAAGCCCCGCGAGGATAGGATGGAAGCCGCCGGTGGCCGGGTCTTTCTCGATGTTCAGATACGAGTTCCGCACCGGTCCTTCCAGCCCGCGGAAGGACGCGCCGAACAGATCCGCGAGACCGAAGTCGGAGCGGCGCTCGCCCCACTCGTCGTACAGCGATGTTTCGTAGGTGGCGAGAATGCTTCCGCCGCGGGCGACGTAACGGCGAAGCTGCTCGCACTGGGCGTCGGAGAGCGCCGCGATGTTCGGCAGGATCAGCAGCTTGAATTTGTCGACGTGCTCCGCGTCCAGAAGGCGGTCGTGTACCATCTCGAACGGCACGCGCGCTTCGATCAGCGCGTGATACATGCCGAGCGTGTGGTCTTCCACCTTCCGCTGCGCCTGCGGTCCGCCGTAAAACATCGCCGTCTGCTGCGAATACACCATGGCCACGCGCGCCAGCGGCTCTTCGTTCCGCAGGTAGCGTTCACACCGGTAATGCCAGTTGTAAATGTCTTCGACCACCTTGAGCCAGCGGCGGTCGTAGAGATAACCGGAAAACTTGGTGAACCAGGGGCGCAGGCCGTTGGCGATGCCATCGGCCACCCAGACGCGGATCTCCTCGCCGCGCTGCACCGAGTCCTTCCAGCGGTGGGGCTCCTCGACTCCCACGCTGAAGATGCCCACGATGGCTTTGCGCCCCAGCGTGGCGCGGTATTCCTTCCCGTTCTTCCCGTTCGTCCAGGGCGGCATCAACCCGCGGCGCGCCTGCCGGTCAGCAAACAGCGTCGGCGCCAGTTCGCCGATGGTCTTCATATCGAGATCGCTCATCGCGCCTCCGCCCGCGTTGGCGATGTAGCGCGCGTTGGGGTTGATCTTGCGGATCTCGGAGTCCCACAACCGCCAGAGTTCGAACAACCGCTGCTGGCGCCAGAGCAGGTAGTTGCGCCGCGCCGGATCGCGCGGGTCGTTCGTGCGCGGCAGGTCCATTCCGTACGCCGCCCGGAAGTTTTTCTGGCAGTGCTCGCAGTAGCACATGCCGCTGCCGGCCCAGCGGTTCGTGAAGATCCCGTCCACGCGATACATCGAGACGATCTCGCGCGTCACCTCGGTCATGAACTCGAAATTGTAGGGACCGAGAGCGCACGTGACCCAAAGATCGGGACTGGCCCAGTGGCGGCGCTTGCGCCCCTGAGCATCCACCGCGATCCAGTCCGGATGCGCATCGTAGACGTCCTGGTGCGCGGCGTGCGAATCGGTTCGCGCCACCACCACCATATTGAGTTTGCGGCAGCCGGCCACCAGCTCCCCGAACGGGTCCGTGTCCTTCATCCAGGGCGACTTGTAATGCAGCGGGATCTTCGTCGGATAGTACGCGACGCAGCCGCCGGCGCTCAGGCACACCGCGTCGGAATGCGTGCGGCGGAAATAGTCCAGCCAGAAACCCGGGTCGTAGCGGCCCGGATCGTTTTCCACCAGCGTCAGTTGCGCCCACCGCATCGGGCGATCGAACCACTCCGGCTGCTGCTGCGCGGCCGAGCCGCCGGCAAAAACAAACCCGGCGGTGGAGCCGATGAATACCCTGCGCGTAAGATCGGTCACGGTTGCTCCTTGGGATAGAAACTGAAACCAGACAGCCGGATCTCATCCCGGCCTACGGAGCAGGCCGCCGCCGGCCGCATTCATTATATTGAACGAGTGCGTTCCCGCGCCCGAAGGCTTGGTCTTCTTATCGTGTCGTGCCCGGCGGCGCTCCGTGGATCACCAGAGGTGCGCTTGTGGGCAAGGGGACGAGCTTGAAGACCACGCGTCTTTCCGAGCCCTTGACGACTTGCACCGTCTGTTCGGCGGTCTCCTGGAATCCCGGTTTCGCCACGCGTACGCGGTACTGCCTCGGCGTGCGTTGAATGCGCAACAGGCCTCCGGGGCCGGTCTGGCGGGGATACCTGACGCCGTCGAGATACACGTCGGCGCCTTCCTCGCCGGCCACGATCAGAAGCGTTCCGATATTCCGATCGGCTTCCAGGAACACGGTCAGCACCGGGGCCTGGCCGGTTTCGATCACCTTCCGAATGCGCGTCCCGCCGTTGCTCACGCTGAGTTCGTGGGGACCCGGAGCAAGGCCGCTCAACTCCAGTCCCTCCGCCAGGACCTCACCCGCAGGCTGGCCGTCCATTTCCGCCTTTGCGGGCGCGATGCTGCTGTAGATCCGCGCGCGGTTTCCGAAGCTGCCCACCACCAGCGCCGCTACATTCTTCACTGCCGGCGGGCTGGTGATGTGGGGCACGCCGTTCGGTACGAGTTCGAACGTAATAACCGCCTCGCTGTTCCGCGCGGCAATTCTGAGAGTGTGTGTGCCGGGAGCAACGGAGTCGAGTGACAACTGCCCGTCGAGCAGGTCGCGGGGCGGCTGATCGTCCAGCGTGACCGTGCCCTCGGCGGCATCCGTGAACAGCCGGACGGTTTGCGGCGCCGGTTCAAGCACCAACTCCACGGGGCCCGCGCTCTCAGACACCGCGATCGACTTTGAAGCAGGCAAGTATCCGTCCAGTGTAGCCTCCAACTGGTATGTGCCCGGCGAAACGGTGAGCGGGAGATTTGAAGTCCCGACAATCTTCCCGTCGACACGCACCAGCGCGCCCGGCGGCTGCGTGCGCACTTCAAACGTGATCCTGTCGTCGCCGCTCGGGTGCAGCGCCGTGAAGGTGAGAATCGTGAGCAGGACTGCGGCGAACGCCGCCGCGCCACTGACGATCGCCCACTTGGCGGACTGGTTCACCGCCACCTCGAGCTTGGGCTCGGGCAGCGGCTCCGGCGCCTCGGTGGACGATGGTGCAGCGGCGGCGGATGGAGCAGTTTCCGGCTGCTGCGATGAAGGCTCCGGCACAGGCGCTGTGGCAGACGGCAACGTCGGCTCTGAAGGCGCGCTCGCTGCTGGAGGGGCGCCGGCGGGCAGCTCGCCAGTTGGCGAAGAAGCTGGCGCGGGCGTTTCCGCAACCGGAGCGGCTGCGGGCGAAGGCTCGGGCGTTTCCGGAAGCGCAGCGGCATCGGGCGGAGGCGCGGCAGACGGTGCCGCAACTGAAGCAGCAGAGGGCGAGGCAGGCTCGGGCTGCGGCGGAACTGGTAAAGTCGCCTCTGGAGTCGCGCTCACTGCTGGAGGCGTGCCGGTGGGCAGCTCGCCAGTTGGCGAAAAAGCGGGCGCGGGCGTTTCCGCAGACGGAGCGGCTGCAGGCGAAGGCGCGGGCGTTTCTGGAACTGCAGCGGCATCGGGCGAGGGCGTGGGCGTCTCCGGAACGGCAGCGGCATCGGGCGAGGGCGCGGCAGGCGGTTCCGCAACTGAAGCGGCAGGGGACGAGGCAGGTTCGGGCTGCGGCGGAGCCGGAGTCGCCGCCTCTGGAGTCGCACTTGCTGCTGGAGCCGCGCCGGCGGGCAGTTCGCCGGTTGGCGAAGAAGCTGGCGCGGGCGTTTCCGCAACCGGAGCGGCTGCGGGTGAAGGCGCGGGCGTTTCTGGAACTGCAGCGGCATCAGGCGAGGGCGCGGGCGTTTCTGGAACTGCAGCGGCATCGGGCGAGGGCGCGGCAGGCGGTTCCGCCACTGAAGCGGCTGCGGGCGGAGGAGGCTCTGGCTGCGGCGGAGGCGGAGTCGTCACCGTTGTCTCCCCTGTCGTCGCCGTCGTCTCCACGGCTGAAGCCTCCGGCGCCGCTTCGGGCGGTCTCTCCATCTCCGCCGTGCTGCTGGGAGCCGGAGCGCTGTCCTGTTCGGGCTGTTGCGGTTCCGCAAGATCGGCGCCGCCGGTCTTCTTCACCCGGCTGCGCTCCAATTCCTTGCTCAGGATTTCCCGCAGTTGCACCAGGCGTGGGTCAAGCGGGTAAATGGCCAGGCACTGCTCGGTCTCGGCCAGCGCTTTGTCCAGTTCGCCCGCGGCGCGCAATTGCCGCGCCTGCGTGAAGCAGCGGATCACCGCCTGGTCGCGCTTGTGGTCGAGCACGCGGGTGCGCAGGCTCTTGGCGAGCGCGTGAGCCGGATCGATTTCGAGCGCCTCCTGGATCAGCGGCTCGGCCGCGGGCAGGTCCGTGTCGATGAGAATGCGCGCCCGCTCCACCAGCATGTCGAGCAAGGCGCCGCGGATTGCGGGATTCTTCGGAGCGAGTTCGCGCGCGCGGCGCACCTGCGCAACCCCTTCGTCGTATAACTGCTGCGCGCACAGGCTCTGCCCCAGGGCCAGGAGCTTCTTTGCCTCCGCCACGTTTTCCGCGGCCTGGCTGGATTTGCGCTTTACCTCCAGGATCTCCTCGTCGTTGGGGAACTCCGCCTCCGCGCTTGCAATCAGGCTGCTCGCGCGCCCGTAATCTTCGCTCTGCAGCGCGCTGCGGATCTGATCGAGCCAGCGCGCCTTAGCTTCGGAACGCGCCTGCTCGTCGCGTTGCTCCGGCGGTTGGGCGGCGTTCTCACCGGGCTCGACCGGCTCATCGCACACCATTCCGCCCTGACCCAATATCTTTTTGTTTTCGTGAAGGCCTTTTGATTGTTCAGAGAACGACATCTTGCACGCCATTCCGCGGAGGAACGGGCCGGGAAGCCGGCGTGAAGCAACACAAAACCGGCCCTTCCACCCCGGCGTGCCGCGGCGAAGAGTCTTTGCTTTTTCTTAATTAACCACCGAGAATACCACGGAAAGCGGTTTGTGCTAGCATGGGCTTTCCAATTCACCCCAGTGAGATCGGGACGAGTTCCAGAATGGGGAAAAACGCTTCGAGTTTTGCCGTGGACAACCGCCTCAATCTGCCCGCTCTTCGTGAGAAAAAAGGGATTTCACTCCGCCAGATCGCCGATAACACGAAGATAAGCATGCGCTTCCTCCAGGCCATCGAAGCCGGAGACTTCAAGCAACTGCCGGGAGGGATTTACAACACGAGTTACATACGCCAGTATGCTCGTGAGATCGGGTTCGAGGAAGCCAGGCTGCTGGATTATTACCGTTCTCGGACCTCTTCGAATTCCTGAAGCGGCGCGACGCCGCGCGGCGTTTTCCATGCGCCTTCGTGCCGCCCTTCCGCTGCTTCTGGCTTGCGTGGTCACCGGTGTGCCCGCCCGCCTTGCCGTGGGCGCCGTCCTGGAAGGCACGGTTCTGGACTACGCCGCCGCGCGCCCGCTGGCTCGCTCCCGTGTGGCCCTGACCACCGTGCGGAACGGCTACGAACTCCCGCTCAAGACCGTGCTGACCGGATCGGGCGGCAACTTCCGCTTCGAAGGACTGCCGGCGGGAACATACTTCCTCACGGCCAGCCGCGCGGGATATCAGCCGGCGCGGTACGGGCAGAAACGATGGGACGGAGCGGGCGCCCCAATCGTTCTCGGCGCGGACTCCGAATTCTCCTGCGAACTCCGCTTGAGGCGCCTGGGAGCGGTGAGCGGAACCGTGCTGGACGAAAACGGAATCGGCCTTCCAGGCAACACCGTCACCGCTTATCTGGCGGATAGCCGGCCGCTGCGCGCCGCCGGATCCGCCGTTTCGGACGACCGCGGCATCTATCGCATAGCGGGTCTTCAGCCCGGCGTCTACTACATTCGCACTGGACCTCAGAAGCTGGAGGACGAGCGCAGTCTGCTGCCCACTTTCTTTGGACAGCCCTCGCCGGCTCCCGTTTCCGTAAACCTTGACAGCGAAACCGGCCCCATCGACATACAGCCTGTGGCCGGCAGTCTCGGCTATCTGCGAGGCCGAATCACGGGAGCGCCGGTGTCTTCGGTGTGGTTGTTCTCGGATACCGGCAGCAAGCAGACCACGCCGAACGCGGCGGGAGAGTTCACGTTTGACCAGCTCGCCCCCGGCGATTACGAACTGCTGGGGCGCGCCGCGTCCGGTTCGGTGGCCGCCTATGGCAAGCTCCGCATCCGCAGCGGCGCGAACCAAGTCGTGCTGACCGCCGCCGCCATACCCCTGGTGAGGATCCGCATCGAGGAGAGCGAAGCGAAACCGGTTGACCCCAAGCGAATCACAATTTCCCTCAAGCGCCAAGGTCTCTCGGAGCAGCTCCCGATTCCTCAACCGCCCCCCATGCTGACAGGGAACGGCGTCCTTGAGGTGATGCCCGGGGAGTACGTCGCCACGGTGCAGACCTCGCCGGAGTATTACGTGCGGTCGGTCCGTGCTCAGGATGCGCCCGAACTGAACGTCGTGGAGGCTCTTCCCGGCCGGACCGTCGAGGTGGTAGTCACCGTGAGTTCCCGGCCGGCCGTGCTGTCCGGCAAAGTGACTGCGCCAGGAGGCGCCCCTGTGGCCGGGGCGCCGGTCTTCCTGGACGCGCTCGACCCGGAACTGCGCGTCCGGCTCGGCGGAATCCGCATGGCGCGTTCCGATGCCGAGGGGGTCTACCGCTTTCCTGGCCTGCCGCCCGGCGACTACCAGGTTTTCAGCTCGTTCGAATTCGACAGCCCGCGGGAGCAGGACTTCAAAAGTGTTCCCGTCAAGGTGGTGACTATTCAGGAGGGAGCTGAAGCCGCCCTGGATCTGGATCTGTACGGTTCTATGTAGTCGCGGCGAGTTTGGCGGCGGACATCCACGCAGCCGTCTCTTCGTAAGACCGCAGGCCCGCCGTGGCCCCAAGGGTCTGGATGCTCAGCGCCGCGACGGCGTTGGCGAACTGCGCCGCTTCCTGCAATGACGCGCCCCGCCCCAGCGCGGCGAGAAAGCCTCCGGCGAAGCAATCCCCCGCGCCGGTGGTGTCGAGCACGGGAACGTCGTAGGCCGACGCGGAAATCTGAATCCCTTCCCGCAGCACCAGGCAGCCCTCGCCCCCGAGTTTCACCACCACGGTCCCGGCGCCCAACTCGCACAGGCGCAGCCCCGCGGCGCGCGGGTCCTCGATCCCGGTCAGGATGCGCGCTTCTTTTTCGTTGGCGAACAGCAAGTCCGTCATCGGCAGGCAGGGGCCGAGATCCTCGAGCCAGCGGCCCTGCGAATCCCATCCCGTATCGACGGATACCGTAAGGCCTGCGGCGCGTGCGGCACGGACGGTCTCGGCGGCACGCGTTCTGAGCCTTGGCAGTGAGTAAAAATTCGCGAAGTGGAAATGGGAGAGACCCGCGGTGAGCCGCGGTGAGAACTCGATGGGCTCCGCGAAAGCGCAGACGCTCACGCCCGGCCGGTGCAGCAGCAGGCGTTCGCCGGCGGAGTTCACCACCGAAACGGTCGTCGCGGTGCGGTCGTCCAGCACGCGGACGTTGCTCACATCGCAGCCGGCGCTCCGCAGGCGGGCGAGGGCGAATTCTCCGAACGGATCGCTTCCGACCGCGCCGAGCAGGCGCACCGGCACTCCGAGCAGCGCCAGCGCGTAGGATGTGCTCGCGCCGTTGCCCCCAAGCTGCTGCTCGATGGCGTCCACCCACACCGAGCTGTTGAATACGAACCGGTCCACCGGCCGGACCACAATGTCGAGAACGATGCTGCCGCAACACAGCACGCCCGCAGGCTTCATCATCTAGCCGTTGCCTCCCGCAAGATCTATCCGCCGCCTCCCGCCAGGGTCTCGAGAAAGCTGCGCTGGATGGGCCAGCGGCCGGTGACGCGCCGGCCCTCGCTTGCGAACGTTCCGGCCGTCAGCACCCCGCTAAGGTCGTTGGGGTTGGGCTGCTGGTCTTCGCGAAGGATAAGGCTGCGAAGCTGTTGGGTGATGGCAGTCAGTTGCGTTGCGAGGTCAACCGCGGCCGCAACATCGCGGCAGGTGACATCGAGCCGCAGCCGCAGGGCTTCGCCTTCCGGCCCGAGCGAGAGTACGATTCTTTCTGCGCCTTCCAGCGCGCTGGCGAACATGCGCGTGCCCGGCGGAAGCGATTCTTTCTTCTTCAAAGCCTCGGGGCCGATGATTGACCAGACCGGGTCCTCCGGTATCGCCGTCAACTCCGGCTCAGGACGGCGCGTCTGCAACAGAAGGGCCGCCCACTCGTCGGCACTGACGGCGAGCGCCATGATGTCCCTGCGGAGAGGAAAGTAGGAGATTTTCCGCTCGGCCGTGCTGCCTTCCACGCGGCAGAAGGCGTTGGTGCAGGTGCCTCCCTGCTTGATCGTATAGTTGTTCAGGTTCTTCCAATCGAAACGCCCGCGCAGAAAGAAAAAGGTGCCCGTGCTGCCGAACGACACCAGGGCGGCATCCAGGTCGCGCGTGTAATCGAAGGCGGTTTGCTCGACGAAAGCGCGATACTCGGGTTCCTGGGCCACCGTGGATGCGGTAAGCATCTCCATGATGCCCGCCTGCCGCAGGGCGGCGAAATCGATGTAGAGCACGACGGAATTCTGCGCCGGCAGCCGCCTGAGAAGACCGGCGGTGGAAGCCGAGCGCGCGCGGTAGGCGGCCACGCCGGCGATAATGCCGCCGCAAACCCCCGCCAGCAGGAGCAGAACGAGCCACGGAGCCAGGCGATGCTTCACATTTTGAAGATACACGATCGGCGGCTTGCCTATGCCGGTGCGGCCCCGTTTAGCGGGGGTACGGGTGGCCTCGCAGCGTCGTGGCGGCGCGGTAGATCTGTTCGGCCAGCATCACGCGGGCGAATTCGTGGGGGAACGTCATCGGCGAGAGCGAGAGCAGCAGGTCCGCGCGCGGGCGCCATCCCTCCGGCAACCCGTCCGCGCCCCCGACGATGAAGACAAGATCGCGGGCTTCCAGCTCTGCCCGTGAAACCAGGGCGGTGAAGGCGGCCGAATCCAGCGCGCGGCCCCCGGCGTCGAGCAGCACCTTCATGGCGGCGGGATGTCGCGCCCAGGGATCGAAGCGCTCCGGGCGTATCTCGCGCATCTCGCAGTTCAGATAACGCGTGGTGCGCTTGATATACTCCGCCGCCATCCGGTTGGCGTTCGGATCGCGCGGCTTGCCGATGTAGTACAGATAAACGGTTATGAAAGCCATGATAGACGTTCGGCGGCCTCCGCGGGCGCCCCGCTCCAGGACCTTCGGGCCGCCCGGTTTCGACGGGCCGTGCGCCGTGATGCAGTCTGATCGCACAGGTTAGGCGCCGGTCACCGTTCCGCCGTTTCCGGGCGGGTCGTACACTATGGTCGTGTGGCGCCGAATGTTATCGCCGCTCCAAGCCATTCGCCCGCGGCGGCCGTTTCCTGTGGGCCATTGGGCCGGGCTGATCTTCGTGCCGATCGTGCTTCCTGTGGCGGTTCTGTTGGCGGGCGCCCGTAAGCTGAGCCGTTTTCGTCCCACCGATCCCCCGCCCGGTCCATTTGCAGGTGTCAGGGCTCCCAAGATCACGGGCGGGTCGAGGAGGGCGGCGGCTGCGGCCCTTGATGAACCTGATTAGAGCCCAGCCGCTTGGACACCGCCACCCGTCCGCGGGCGCCATTGGAAAACGATACGACACCCCCAGCGTCAATTTCGTGCGTAATACGGCGTACTTCGTGTTATGATCGTTTCGGAGCGTATTCGAGGCTGGCCGGTTTCGCCAATATTTGAACCTAACACTCAGATATTGGGAGTCCGACTCGGTGGTTGCGCCGGTGAGCAAGCTCTGGCTCGATAAGAGCGAAAGAGAAGCCTGATGGCGCTCGGGGGACACCCACCCTTGTACAAACGAGGGTCAATGACGGCGGCCGCCACGCGCACGGGGCGCTCCTTCTTTCCACCCAGCAGCACCCGAGATTTGAATGAACCTTCTTTTTATCGGGGATATATTCGCATCCCCTGGCCGCCGCATTGTCGCCGAATGTCTATCCGGCATCATTTCGGCGGAGAACATTGATCTGGTGGTCGCCAACGCGGAGAACGCGGCCGGCGGTTTCGGCATAACGCCGCTCGTGGCCGAAGAGCTGTTCGCCATGGGCATCGACGTCCTTACGTCGGGCAACCACATATGGGACAAGCGCGAAATCTACGACTACCTGGACCGCCAGCCGCGGCTGCTGAGACCGGCGAACTATCCGGGGCATAGTCCGGGCTGCGGGGTGCACGTGGGCCGGGCGCGCAACGGCGTGGAAGTGGCCGTGATCAACCTTCAGGGACGCACCCACATGCTGGCCATCGACGACCCCTTCCGGAAGGCCGACGAAATCCTGGCCTCGCTCGATCCCTCCGTCAAAGTGAAGCTGGTGGACTTCCACGCCGAAATTACCAGCGAAAAGGCCGCGATGGGCTGGTACCTGGACGGGCGGGTGTCCGCCGTGATCGGGACCCATACCCATGTGGCCACCGCCGACACACGCATTCTGCCGGGCGGGACCGCGTATCAGACCGACGCCGGCATGACGGGACCGTACGATTCGATCATCGGGGTCGAAAAGAGTATTGTTCTGCGCCGCTTTCTTACCGGAATTCCCGTGCGTATGGAAGCGGCGCGCGGTAAGGTAGAATTGCACTCTGTGATCGTGGAAGTAGACGAGACCACCGGGAAAGCGATCTCCGTGCGCCGTTTCACGGTAGAGCGCGATCGCTGAGCGATGTCGCCCTGGCTCCTGCCGTTCTCAGTCGAATTTCTGATCACCCTGCTGTTTTGCGGGGTGCTGTTCTACTTGCGCAGTTCGCTTTCGCGGAGCGCGGTTGTCTTCTGGGCCATGCTTTGGATTGGCCGCGGCGCGGCCTCGCTGTTGCTTGTGAGCCTGATTCCCGCGGGCCAGCAGGCGCTCCTTGCCTATGCGCCGCTTCAGGTCGCGCTCGCATTGGCCCTGGTGGTGATCGCGGTGCGGCTGGAGAGCCAAAAGAACCAGCTCCGCAGCCTGACCGACGAAATCATCCGGCTTCGCAAGGAGACCGCCGGGCAGCTCGATCGGGATCCCCTGACGGGTTTGCTGAACCGCTCCGCCCTGTCGCGCTGGATTGACGAGGAGCACGGTTTCGAGGGCATGGTGGTGGTCTGCGATATGGACGATTTCAAAACCCTCAACGACGTCTACGGCCACCTGGTGGGCGACGAGATTTTGCGCGGCGTGGGCCACCTGATCCGCAGCTCGATTCGCGACGAAGACTTGGCCTTCCGCTGGGGCGGCGACGAATTCGTCATCTTTTTCCGGACCTCGGACGCGGAACTGGTGAAGTCGCGCATGCAGGGTATCGAGGACCACCTGAAGAATTTCTACATCCGCCACCACGGCGTGACCGCGATACGGTTCAGTTGGGGAATCGCCAAGACGACCGGCCGCCCGCTGCGCGACGGTCTGGCCGACGCCGACCGCGCGATGTACGAGGCCAAGCGCGCACACCGGCTGGAGGCGTGGAAGGGAAGGGCCTCGCACGCCTGACCCGGCACGGCCTCAGTACTCCACCTCGACGAGAAACAGGCCGCGGGCGGGGGCGGTCGGGCCGGCTTTCACGCCACAGCCGGGAACCAGCAGCCTGCGGATGTCGTCCGGAGTCAGGTTCCCTTTCCCGCATTCCAGCAGCGTGCCCACCAGGTTGCGCACCATGTGTTTGAGGAAACCGTTGCCGCGGACCCGGTAGATGAGGCGGTCCTCCTCAACGCGCGCGACGGTCGAGAAAATCGTGCGCACCTTCGAGCGGCCTTCCGCGTCGCTGACGTCGGAGGCCGCGAAGGCAGTGAAATCGTGCTCGCCGGCGAACACCGCCGCGGCCTCGATGATGCGGTCCGTATCGAGCGGGTAGGGATGGTGAAGGACGTACTGCCGCTCGAACGGCGAGCAGACCTCGCCGCGAAAGATGCGGTACTCGTAGGTTTTTGAGCGGGCGTGGCGGCGCGGGTGGAAGTCCGGGGCGGCTTCCTCGGCCGAGAGCACGCGGATGGCGGGCGGCAGCAGCCGGTTGAGCGCCTTCTTCAGGTTGGGCGTTGGGATCGGGTTCGCGATCGAGAACGCGGCAACCTGCGCGAGGGCGTGCACTCCGGCGTCGGTGCGCCCGGAGCCGTCCACCTGCACCGGGCGGCCTTCGATTTCCGAAACGGCGTTCTGAAGCGCGCCCTGAATCGTGGGGAGGTCGGGTTGAATCTGCCAGCCGTGAAAGTCTGTGCCGTCGTAGGCGACTGTGATCCGGATGCGGCGCATCAAGCAACGGGAGTGGGGCGGGAGCCCGGTTTCGTCACCGGAATGCCCTCGCGGCACAGGGGGCAGTCCTCCGGCGGATGAGCGGTTACCGTGAGGGTGGCGAGTGCAACCCTCGGCACGCCGACCTCGGCGCGGCCGCCGCTGCGATCGATGATCGAGCCGGCCGCCAGCACCCGCGCGCCCGCCGCCGTCAGGCATTCCACGACCTCGCGCGTGCTGCCGCCGGTCGTGACCACGTCCTCGACAACCACCGCCGCTTCGCCGGGTTCGACCGAAAAGCCGCGGCGCAGGATCATCTTGCCCGACGCGTCGCGCTCGGTAAAGATGGCTCTGGCGCCGAGCGCGCGCGCCACCTCGTGCCCGATGATGACGCCGCCCAGCGCAGGCGAGGCCACAACCCGCGGCGCCTGGTCCGTGATCTTTTTCAGCGCGGCGGCGAGCTGCGCCCCGAGCTTTTCGGCGTGCTCGGGATATTGCAGCACGAGCGCGCACTGGAGGTACTCGGGGCTGTGCTGGCCGCTGGTCAGGCGGAAATGGCCCTTCAGATACGCCCCTGTCTGGAAGAAGAGGTCGAGAACGGGATCTTTTGGTTCGCTCATCAAGAGTCACTATAGCACCGGCGCCGCGGCGTCCCTGCGGGGAAAACACTCTCCGGCCCTGAAGTGTGCTACCATGCCTATGTCCACGTGCCGCGGAGAGGTGGCTGAGTGGTCGAAAGCAGCGGTTTGCTAAACCGTCGTAGGGGCCTAAACCTCTACCGGGGGTTCGAATCCCCCCCTCTCCGCCAGGCTCCCAAACCCTATCAATAGGCTCTACGCCGCCCCCCGTTGCTGATCAACAGACGCATCCGTTTGTGCACCGTTATTGTGTGCGCTATCCTCTGCAGAGTACAAGACAGGTGCGGCGCTGGCGGCGTTAGGCTGCCGCGTCCCGCAGCTTCAGATTCCCGCAGCCATGGAGATCATCGCCATGAGCCACTCTCGACGGACGTTTCTAAAGACCTTGGGGGCAGCCACGGCAGCACTGGCCGCCCCGGAGCAAAAGGCCCACGCCGGCGCTCCCAGGAAAACACATCTCGTCACGCTCAGCTTCGACGACGGCTTCCGGAAATCGTTTACTCGAACGGCCGAAATCTTCGAGAAGTACAAGTTGTCAGCTTGCCTGAACGTCCTGGCCGCGGGCTCTCCCGCCCCCGAGTACGTGAACGAATACACCAGGAACTCGCCGTGGGGCGATTTCAAACTCTGGAATGAATTGCAGCGCCGGGGACACGAAATCATGCCTCACGGATACCGCCACGAGAACCTGACGCAGATGCCTCTCGAACAGGCCAAGGAGCTGGTGAACAAGTGCCTCGACGTTTTTTCCAACGAGCTGGAGGGATTCGATCCGAAAAAGGCAGTTTTCAATTTCCCCTATAATGCCTCCACGCCCGAATTAGAGAGCTGGCTGCCAACGCGGGTCCGGGCGTTCAGGACGGGCCATACGGCGATCAACCCTTTGCCGCATAAGGGACAAGTCAAGCTGACCTGCACGAGTTTCGGGCCCGGCTCCGCCGAAGCCGCCCTCGATCGCGAAATCGAAAGGCTGCTGGCTCGTGAAAGCGGCTGGCTGATCTTCAACACCCACGGCCTGGATGGGGAGGGCTGGGGTCCCATTCGGTCCTCCTATCTCGAGCGTTTGCTCGAAAGGCTGCTCGCCATCGAAACCGTCGAAATTATCCCGGCGGGCCGTGCTCTGGAGACGTACACATCTTAGGGCCGGCAGGAAACGGCAGCCGCCGCCGGAGCGGTTCAGGATGCGTAAACTGTAATGATTTTGACGGGCAAAGGAGCCATCGAGCCGTGCGTGCTGCGGGTCCGCCTGCTAGTCGCGGCCGAGCTGCTGCTGAACGGCGCCGCGGCCCCAGTCCGCTCCTCGATCGCCGTGAACTGACTGGCTCGCCTTTCTCAGCACGTCCTCCACTGCTTCCGGGTGCTTGGCGATGACGGCCAGGAGTACGCGCGTGGGGGCGTCCGGGCGCGACCGGCCCTGTTCCCAGTTCCTCAGCGTGGCCGGCGGTAGGCCGAACTTAGTCGCGAATTGCGCCTGGTTCAGCCCCATCTTCCTGCGGACTTCGCGCACGTCGATTTCCGGCACTTGAACCAGCGTTACACGCGCGTTCTTGTTTTCGCCGCGGGACTACGCGATAGCTTGTTCCAGGCCTTCGATAATCTGCGCTCCTACCGTGGGCCGCTTCCTCCTAACCTTCTTCGCCGCGGCCTTCTTCAATGTCCGTTTCGTTTTCATGTCACCGTCTCGCCCGACGTCGTTGCCTGCCAGCCTCGGCCACGTCCCTCTACTGTGCGCAATTGGCGTATAACAAGCAGGTCAGCCGGTTCCCCGCTGAGCGCACGGCACGGTTGCTAAAATCGAACTAGAGCCATCGGGGGGGCACGTTGCTTCGCGCGATTCCGCTGTTCTACAAAGCCGCCTTCGCTGTCATTACCTCCGCTCTGCTGGCCGTGCCGCAAGAGAGCGGGCGGCCGCTGACGAATGCGGATGTCTCGGCGATGCTGAAGGCAAAGCTCCCGGAGAGCACGATTGCAAACGCCATCGGGCTTGCCGCGAGAGCCGGCAACACGAATTTCGATACTTCTCCCGCGGCGCTGATTGAACTCAAGAATCACGGAGCGACCGCGCCGGTGCTCAACGCGATGCTCTACGCGCAGGCATTTCCCAAGCCCGACAGACCAAGCACGGCGGTGCCAGGGCTGCCCGCTGAACGCGGCGTTTACTATTGCGAGGGCGGCACATTCCTGAAGCTGCCCTCCACCACCATCTTTCCCGAAATCAATCCGGGCTGGCGGGGCATGACGCCGACCGAGCACAGGCGCTACGTGATCGAGAGGCCCGCCGCGGAACTGACGGTGCGCGAGGCGAGCCCCTTATTCTACGTCCGAGGAATCAGCTCCCGGAGAGACTGGCAGTTGGTCAAGCTCGAAGCGAAGGGCGATTACCGGCAGTGGCACACGGTCAAGGCGGATATGTTCCGCGAAGGCCCGATGCAACTGCGGGAGGGCCCCGCACCCGCGCTTGAATATCGTGCGGTCGCGAAAGACGTCTTCGAACTGCGCCCCGCCGCGCCGCTCGAACCTGGCCAGTATGCCATTACGATGCTCGCGCCGGGGCAGCGCTGGCTGGTAGTAGCTTATCCGTTCGCGGTCCAATGACGCCGCGGCTACTGCACTTGCTCCGCCGGGACCGCGGCGGGTTCGTCGTATTGCAGAAGCCGGCGCTCGCCGCTTAGCTCGCGAATCTTGGTGATATCCTGTGTGACCTCCAGGGTCCCCAGGTATTTTCCGTTGGCGTCCCGCACTGCGAAATAGCGGATGTGGACGAAGCGGCCCTGGAAGTTGATCCAGAACTCGGCGACGTTCTGCCGCCCTTCACGGAAATCGCTCAGGATGCGGTCCACCACCTCCACGCTGCGGGGAGGATGGCAGTGCTGCACCTTGCGCCCGATGACCGCTCTGCTGCGGGCGAACACCCGGTCGGGTCCTTCCGAGAAAAACGCCACGCGGTCGTTCTCATCCACGAAGGTGAGATCGACGGGAAGCGTGGAAAAGATCCCCAGCAGTTGTTCGATGTTCAGATACCCGGTGGGAAGCTGCACGCCGCCGCGGCCTGCCTGGCCCACGGTTTCCGCTTGGGCCGACTCGCGAGGACGATATCCTTCGCGCGGCTCCACAAGGCACCAGCCGTAACGCGGGGAGGACGCCCAAATTTCCGCCCACTCATCAGCCGTGAAATTCTTGAGGCATACCGGAAAGAGGATCTGCTCCTCTTTGTAGATCATCTCCTCCACCGCAGCCACGGCCGCCTCCGTTCGCTTCGCCAGTTCGGGAAGCGGAACCCTATCACGGAACGCCCTGCCGACTTCCTTCAACAGGTCGCGGATCTCGTCGTCCTTCCCCCACATGACCTTCGATGGGCCCGTGATCCCATGGCGCTCCAGGCAGGAGAACAGCAGGTGTTCCTTGCGCTGATAGTGCTTGTCGATGTCCATCAGGTCGTTGAAGGCCTGCCGCAATTCGAGCAGTGGCTGCGCCGCCGCCGCTTCATCCGCGGCTGCCCTCGCCGCGCCCAGCGCCTGTTTGATCCGCGCCAGCACGCCGCGCAACGCCTGGTTCTCACGGCGGAACGTGTCGATGGGATGGCCGGGCTCCAGGGGCGCCGGCTCCAGTTGCACGAGCACGTCCCGCGTGACCTGGGAGTGCAGATCGCACATCGCCTGGATTTCTTTGACAGGCATTCCCTCGGCGATCAACTGCTGCTCCATGGCCATGATCTCGGCGTAGTCGGTTTTCTGCACGAGCTCCCGCAGACTGGCTCTTACCGTCTCGGGCGCTTCTCCGGCGTGCAGCCGCTTGATGATGTCCTTCAGAGTCCGTACGCGTTGGGCTTGGTTATCGATCAGTTCGCTCATCAATCCCAGGCTAGAGCACAACCGCCCGGGGCACAGTGACTTCCGTCACGGGGCGCGTTTGAAGGAGGAGGGCCGCGCGTGCGCGGCCCTCTGCGGCAAATACTCTAGCGGCTGATGACCAGCTTGCCGTGCTCGTCGAGGTGCGGATACGGCCCGCCGGTCCGGAAATGGTCGAGGATGTAGTCGTCGTACTGGGGCGTCGGCTCGAAGTAACCACCCTTGCGGATGTGCTCCTTCACCACCTCCTCGTTCAACTCGATACCGAGCCCCGGCGTGTCGGGCACGGTGATATAGCCGCGATTCACGATGGGCTTCGACGGGCCGGTAACGAGGTCGCCCCACCAGGGAATATCGACGGCGTGATTTTCCATGGCCAGCATGTTTTTCAGCGTCGCGGCCATGTGCACGCACGCCATGCAGCCCACCGGAGAGCCGGCGAAGTGGATCGCCGTTTGAATGCCGTGCAACTCTGCGTAATCGGCGATGCGCTTGGTTTCGCGGATGCCGCCGGAAGTCAACGGATCGGGATGGATGATATCGATGGCGCGATTATCTATGAAAGCTTTGAAGCCTTCTTCCAGACCGAAGAGGCTTTCGCCGGTCGCGATCGGAGCCGTGGTCGAGTCGCAAAGCTCCTTGTATGCACGCCAGTTCCTCGGCGCGTCGCCGCCCCAGCCGAGGTGTCCTACCTGGATCATGTCCTCCAGCCAGGCGAGGTCGTATTTCTCGAAAGCACGCGCGTAGCGAATGCTGTCGTTGAGCGTAAGCGGGCCGAAGTGGTCCGTTGCAAGCGGTGCGTCCCAACCAATGACGTCCCGCACGGCCTGGATGTACTCGCCCAAATATTCCAAGCCCTTTGTTGTAGCGGTCCCGTAGCTGTTGATTGCGCCTGGCTTGTCCCGCACAAGGCTGGTGCCCAGGTCCATCTTGAAGAAGGTGAAGCCCATCTCCTTCCTCTTCTTGAGGCGTTCGGCGAAAACCTTCGGGTCCCTGCTCTGATCCGTATCGCAGTAGATGCGGATCCGGTCGCGGTACTTCGAACCGATGAGGCGCCAGGCCGGAACGCCGTACACCTTGCCGGCAATGTCGTGCAGCGCCATATCCACGGCGCTGTACCCTCCGCCGACCCTCTGCTGGCCGGCAAAGACGCGGATCCTGTCCAGCAGCGGCTCGATTGCAAGCGGATTCCTGCCGATCAGATGCGGCTTGAGTACAAGCGCCGTGCCCTCTCTGCCGGCGTCGCGTACTTCACCCAATCCGTAAACGCCCTGATTGGTGTCGATGCGGATGATCGGGTAGTCGTAATTCGAAGCGATGAGCACAGCTCGCATGTCCGTGATCTTGAGCTGGCTCGGAGCGGAGTGCGTGTTGAACCCTTGCGATCTGTTTGTTTGCGCGCCGGCTTTGTTCTCGGTCATTTTGAAAATGCCGGGAAGCACCGCCGCGCCCATTAAGAGCTTCCTGCGACTCCATCTTGGTGTAGCCATAGCGATCAGAGCTTATCAGCATCGCTGCTGGAAGTAAATGGTTTGGCCGCAATATTGCTACATCCCAAAGCGGGGGAAGGGGAGAGCTATGCATCGCTATGTAGCTGAGTTCATCGGCACATTTGTGCTCGTCTTTGGAGGCTGCGGCGCCGCCGTGCTTGCCGGCGACAGAATCGGGGCGCTCGGAATCGCCCTGGCGTTCGGGCTGGCTTTGCTGGCGATGATCTATACGGTCGGTCCGGTCTCCGGCTCCCATCTCAATCCCGCGGTGACCCTGGGATTGCTCCTGAGCGGGAAGATGGACCGGAGGCACGCCGGCGGATACTGGGCAGCGCAGATTCTCGGGGGAATTGCCGCGGCTGCCGTGCTGCTGATCGTGGCCAAGGGAGTTGCCGGAGGCTATGACGCCGGTGTGCAGGGGCTCGCCGCAAACGGCTTCGGAATTCACTCGCCCGGAGGGTACGGCTGGGGCACGGCCTTTCTCGCCGAAACGGTTCTGACTTTCCTGCTCGTGTTCACGGTCCTTGGCGCCACCGACCTCAGGGCGCCGGTAGGCTTCGCGGGATTGGCGATCGGCCTGGCGCTCGCGCTGGCCAACCTCGTGGCGATCCCGGTGACGAACGCCTCGATCAACCCGGCGCGCAGCATCGGACCAGCCCTCTTTGCGGGCGGCTGGGCAGTGAAGCAGCTTTGGCTGTTCATCCTCGCGCCTCTGCTCGGCGGCGTGATCGCCTACGGCGCTTACCGCGCAGTGGGGCTGGCCGGAGTCGTAACCGCCAGAGAGGCGGAACGGGCTCTGCCGCGCGAACAGGCTGAAAGAATCGAACGGGAACGCGAGCGGGGCGATCGCGCAGCCTGACCGGCCTGAAGGCAAAATCGAATCGCAGCCGCGAGAATAGCCTCGTCCGGGAATTTCGTGTATCCTAACACCGATCCAGGGTTCACGAGTTCCTGGAAGGGAGGAAGTCTATGGACAAGCGCCCCATCTCGCGGCGCGGGTTCGCGAAGGCCGTGGGAGGCGCGGTTGCTCCCATGGTGGTCCCCAGCTCCGTTCTGGGCCGCCGCGCCGGCGCCGTCGCCCCTAGCGATCAAATCGTGATGGGCGGCATCGGCACCGGAGTTCGCGGAGAAACCGACCTGCGCGCTTTTCTCAGCTATCGCGAAGTGCGCTTCGTGGCGGTGTGCGACGTCCGCAACGAACGCCGCGAAGCCATTAAAACAATGGTCGATCAGCGCTACCAGAACCGCGACTGCGCCATGTATTCGGACCAGTTCGAGCTGCTGGCCCGCGAAGATATCGACGCCGTGCTCATCGCCACGGGCGACCGCTGGCACGCTCCCATGTCCATCCTTGCCGCGCAGCACGGCAAGGATGTTTACTGCGAAAAGCCCATCTCGATGACGATCGAGGAGACGCTGGCGATCGCGCCTGCTTTCCGCCGCTACGGCCGCATCTTTCAGGCCGGCTGCCAGCGGCGCAACGGCGGCAATTTCGAGCTCGCGGTGGAACTGGTGCACACCGGGCGGCTGGGAAAGCTGCAGGCGGTGTACGCGAATGTGGGCCCGTGGCAAAGCTGGCCGCCGCTGCCGCACCGCGGATGGCTGCCGCCCGAACCCGAGCCGCCCAAGGAGGTCTTCGATTGGGACAGATGGCTCGGTCCGGCGCCGTGGCGCCCCTATAACTCCCGCTATGCCCCGGACTGGGGTTGGGTCAACGTCTACGATTTCCATGCCGGCGGCATCCTCGAGTGGGGCTCTCACACTGTGGACCTTTGCCATTGGGCCGCGCAGAGGGAAGACACGCAGCCGGTGGAATACGTGCCGGAAGGCGACAACAACGGCCCTTACGCGGTGCACTGCCGGTTCGCGGACGGCTTAAAGCTGGAGATGGTCGATGAAGGCCGCCAGGGCCGTCTCGGCCTCGGGGCGAATACGGTGCGTTTTGTCGGCGAGGAAGGTTGGGTGGAAACCGGCGACAGCGGCAAGATCGAGGTCTCGGAAAACCTCCGTCCGCTTCTCCGGCCCACTACGGAAGCGCGCCTCGCGCTGGCGTACCACACCCAGGACTTCCTCAATTGCGTCCGCTCGCGTAAGCAACCCCGCGCGAACGCCGAGGTCGTAGCGAACTCGCACATCAGTTGCCATGCGGCGTACATTGCGTTCCAGTTGGGACGAAAGGTTGTTTGGGACCCTGTGAAGAAGGAATTTCCCGGCGACGAAGAAGCCAACCGCCTCCGCGCTCGAGCTATGCGGGAACCCTGGCGCGTATAGGGAGAAACGGTATGCAAGCCCCTGCTACTCCTCCGAAACCGGCCCCGGCGAAGAAATCCGGGCGCCTTTGGCTGGAGCCGCCGCCCGAACTCCAGCCGGAACAGTTCGACAAGCTCAGCCCCTCCGAGCTCATAGCGGTGTTGAAGGACCCCAACTCCACCGACTTCGCGAAAGCCAAGTGCTGCCAGCGCCTGGCCGTGGTGGGCACGCCCGACGCAGTGCCCGTGCTCGCCTCCATGCTGACGGACGAGCGCTTCAGCACCTATGCACGGAACGCACTCCAGCCCATCAACCATCCCTCGGTCGACGACGCCCTTCGCGACGCGTTGACAAAGGCTAAGGGCGGGCCCCTGGTGGGCGTCATCAATTCGATTCGCTACCGCAGGGACGCAAAGGCCGTTCCAGCCCTCTCGAAGCTGCTCGATCACGCCGATCCGCTCGTGGCGGAAGCGGCGGCGTGGGCGCTGGGGACGATAGGCGGGGCCGAGGCGGCAAAGGCACTTCAGCGCGCACTTACTCGCACTAAGGGACGGGTACGTGCGGCGGCCGCCGGGGCCGGGCTGGTCTGCGCCGAAGGTTTTCTGTCCCAAGGAAACCGCGCCGCGGCCCTCGACCTCTATGGCACGCTGAGCGGCGCCGGCATTCCGAAGCCCGTTCGGCTGGCGGCCATGCACGGCGCGATCGCCGCGGAGATTTCGCTGTCCCGGCCCCGGTGAGGCTCTCCGCCGTTACGTTGTTTGCGCCGCGGCGGCCATTTTGAGCGCTTCCGCCACCTGCACAACGCGGCGGCCTTGGAAGCGCGCAACTTCGAGATCGTCGGCCGTTGGCGGCGTGGACGTCTGTCCGGAGACCGTCGATGCGCCGTAGGGCGTGCCCGCCCGAAAAACGAGAGGGTTGGCATAGCCCAGCGGAACGATAATCAACCCGAGATGGGCCATGAAGTTGTACATCGTCAGAATCGTACTCTCGTTCCCGCCGTGAGGCGTTGAGGTGGAGGTGAAAGCCGATCCGGCCTTACCCACCAGCTTTCCCTGCGCCCAAATGCCTCCCAGCGAATCGATGTACGCCTTCAACTCGGAACTCACGTTCCCGAATCGCGTCGGCGTCCCGAAGATAATCGCGTCGGCCCACTCGGCGTCGGCCGGAGTCGGCTCTTCGTATTGAGCGTTCATGCGCCGGGCGTTCTCCAGCCAGCCGTCTGCCTTGGCCATGACTTCTTCCGTTACCACCTCGCGCGCGCGCCGCAGGCGCACTTCTGCGCCTTCCGACTTTGCCCCTTCAGCAATGGCCCGCGCGAGCGCTTCCGTCGAACCGTTTCTTGAGTAAAAGGCGATCAGAACGTTCACACTCATTGTGCTCTCTCCATCTGATTAGATGCTCCCTTCACAGCGGGGGCATTGGCTCCGCAGGTTTCGCGTATACCTCGTCCTGGTAACACCAGACCCACGCCTCTCCGGGCTCGATCGACCGGATGAGCGGGTGCTGGGTGGAACGGAAGTGCTGCGTCGCATGTTTGTTTTTCGAGGAATCGCAGCACCCGACATGCCCGCAGCTCAAGCACAGGCGCAGGTGAACCCAGCTGTCGCCCGTCTTGATGCAATCCTCGCACACGTACTTGTCCGTCGTCCGGACCCGAATCTGATTCAAATGCGTGCATTCTCTGGGCATGCCCCTACTCCTAATGCCTTGTTGGCAGTACTACTTGGACATCATGATACTCCACAAGCACAGAAGAGGCCACGCACACGTCCAGCTTGCCGCCGAACTGTTGTCCAGCAAGCCGGCGATCTCACCCCAAAGGGGCCTGCAATTCCCGCCTTCACAACCAGCATCGTGCAAAGCGTGTGATGCTCCGGCCCTAAGTTGTAGTGCATGCAGAAACAGCACGACAGACCGTGCCGGCCCACAAGCCCTGCCGAGCCTGCGGCGGCCGGATTTCCGGGTTGGGATCTTCCAGTGGCTCGCCCGTCAGCTTCTCTCCCGATGGCCTAGCCCCGACGTCCGTTCATGACAAGCCCCGATCTTATGGTTCGCTTGGATGGATAATCATGCCTCAGTTATGGCCCAACGGCGGGCCGAAAGAACCTTGAACAGCTTCGGGCGTTGTTCTATACTTTAGTTGAGTTTACCCGTCAGTAGATTTCATCGCTATTGACTGAAGGGCTGCCGCAAGGCAGCCCTTCCTGTTTTGGAGGTACCCCCTTGCCACGGGTACAGGCATACGTAGATGGCTTCAATCTATACCATAGAGCCCTCAAACGACACCCAGAACTGAAATGGCTGAATGTTGCCGCCCTTGTTCAGCGCCTCATCCGGATGACGACGTGCTGCTGAGGGTGCGCTATTACACCTCGCTCGTAACGGGGAGAACTGACGACGGCCAGCCGCAGCGGCAAGACGCATACATTAGAGCGCTTGCCGGCCTTCCGTGCCTGACTATCCATATCGGCAACTTTGCCACAAGGCGAGTCTGCCGTCCGCTTGTTGAACCGATCCCGCTGGTCTATCCCAAGGCGAATGGTATGCAGTACGTGATGGTTCACAATACCGAAGAAAAGGCGTCCGACGTGAACTTGGCATCGCACCTCCTACGGGATGGCTATACAGACCAGTACGATGCCGCTGTGGTTGTTTCGTCGGACACTGATCTGGTTGAACCTCTCCGCATCGTGAAGGAGGAAAATAGAAAGCCAGTCGTGCTACTGTACCCCGATTACGAACGCAAGTCCGTGCCCAAAAAGCTGGCTCGCGTAACCTCCACTGTTCGCTTCATCAGTAAACGAGATTTGGCTTGCTGCCAGTTGCCTAATCCGGCGCCGGCGCGCAACGGGGAGCTAATCGTTCGGCCGGCTGAGTGGGCCTGACCTCAAACAGGCCACTACCCGCCCCTGTTTTCGGCAAACCTGCTCCCCCTGGCCACGCCGCAAGTTTCACAGTTGTTGAGCGGGGTGGTTCCCGATGCGCGGCGGGGCGCCGGGCGGGTGTCGATCTGGCTTAGAAAATTCTAATATACGTAGTACTATCAGTGTAGTAGTTCCAGCAATCAAATAAACCGTGCTTTTTTCCAGGGCCTAGGTTAGACTTAAATTTGAGGAAAGGATATCAGCCCCAGATGGCGAAGTCTCATCGCACGCCACGGAGTCGAAACCTGGATTTGGCCCGTGTGCTGCTTGTCGACGATGATCTGACCTCCCGCCTGACTTTGCAAACCGTTCTGGAAGCAGGCGGTTATAGTGTAGACGCGGCCGCCTCCGCAGCCGAAGCGGTGGCCAAGCTGGATAATCGTGAGTACGAACTGGTGTTGAGCGACCTCCGGATGGAGTCGCCCGAGGCCGGGCTTAAGGTGCTGGCGCACGCCCGCATGATGGACTATAAGCCGGCCACCGCGCTCATCACCACCTACCAAAATTCGAAGCCCCGTGGCGGCTCGCGGAACTCCAGGGACACCGTTCTGATCGAGCCCGAAGACCTGCCCGGATTGCTCAGCAGGGTAGCGGACCTGATCAGCGAGCGCGCGACGCGCCGTGTGGAACGCGAATTGCGTCACGCGAACGTCCCGTAGCGGGCCGGCGTTTCCCCATCAAGACCACGAATTGTCTCCTCAAGGCGGTCGAGCGCCCCGGCGAAGAAGTGGTCCTGCGCCTCTATCCAGATCAGCCGTTTCGGTTCCGGTAACTGCGCGAACAGCGCTTCCAGTTCCTCCTTGGGGCCGAACTGGTCGCGGGTGCTCTGGATGAAGACCTTGGGAACCGTGCAGCCGGGCAGACCTTCGGGCAGAGGCCAGTGGGTCGGAAGCCCGAGCGCGATCACCCGTTCCGGCCGTTCCTCCGTGCATCCCAACGCCAGCGCGATGCGGGCGCCGAAGGAAAAACCGGCCAACGTGTAGGGCAGGGAAGGGTAGCGTTCCCGCAGCCAGCCGAGCGCGGCTCGCGCGTCCTCGAGTTCACCGATTCCCTGGGCGTAACTCCCCTCGCTCCTTCCCGCGCCGCGGAAATTGAAGCGCAACACGGCGCCTCCCGCGCGTCGTAAGCCGCGGGCCGTGCGATGCACGACCTTGTTGTGCATGGTGCCGCCGTAGAGCGGGTGAGGGTGGCAGACGAGGCAAGCGCGCACCGGCTCCCCATCGGGTATCTCCAGCAGCGCTTCGAGCTTGCCCGCCGGCCCTTCCAACATCAGGGATTCGAGTCTGCTCACTTCAAAACGTCCGGTAATTCGTGAACTGCATGTCGATTCCGAAGTCGCGCTGCTTGAGCATGTGAATGACTTCCTGCAGCAGGTCACGGCTCTTGCCGCTCACCCGCACGAGGTCTCCCTGAATCGAAGCCTGCACTTTGATTTTGCTGTCTTTGATCGTTTTCACGATCTCGCGCGCCTTCTCAATCGGTATGCCCTGCTGAATGCTGATTTCCCGGCGAACGGTGGAACCGGCCGCGGGCGTGACGTCTCCATAGGAAAGACCCTTCAGCGGCACGCCGCGCTTCACCAGCTTCTGCTCCAGGATTTCGGTCACCGCCCGGAGCTTGAAATCGTCCTGGCTGGAAAGCACGATCTTCTTCTCTTTTTCGTTCAGCTCGATTTGCGATTTGGTGTTCTTCAGGTCGTATCGCGTCTGGACTTCCTTTCTGGCCTGGTGGATCGCATTGTTCACTTCGTTCAGATCGATCTTGGAAACGATATCAAAGCTGTTGTCGGGCATAAGACAAGCTAAGGATAGCATCCGGCCTATGCGCCGGCGGCGTAAACCAGGCTCGGACCGGCTACTTGTCCAGAGCGGTGAGGACGCGGGCGGTAATCTCGTCGATCATGGCGGGCATCGCCTGATCGAGCGCGATGGTGACGGCGGCGCGCACGCGTTCGCGGTCGATCCCTTCCGGCTGCCCGGCCGCGACGGACTCCTGCTTGGGCTGCCCGGCTGCGACGGGCTCCTGCTTAAGCTGGCCCGCCGGAACAGGCTCCTGTTTAGGAGGCGCGGCCGAAGCGGGCTCCTGCGCCGAAATGGCGGGAGCGGGAGGAGCGCTTGCGGCGGCATCGCGAATCGCTTCGCGCTCGGCTCTGGCGGCTTCGATCAGCGGGCGCACCGTCGCGAGGACAGCCGAAGCCTCCAGGGGCTTTTTCAGAATGGCGTCGGCCTTCACCCGTCCGGCTTCCGCTTCGTCCACGGGTTCGAGCAGGCCCGCCAGAAGAACGACGCGCGCGTGCTTGTGCTTCGGGTGATTCTTGACGTACTTGCAGACGTCGTATCCCGAGTGTTGCGGGAGGAACACATCGGCCATAATGAGGTCCGGATCGACGTCCGGCAAGCGGATGAGCGCGGTCTCGCCGTCCGTGACGGTGACCACCTCGAATCCTTCCTCCCGCAGAATCCGTTCCCCCATCCGCTGGGCATGGGGGCTGTCATCTGCCAAAAGAATTCGGCTCATTGCTGAGGAGGCTGGGCCGGCGCTGCCTGTTCCGCGGGCTTGGCCTTCGGCGGGTTCTGGCGAGCGTCGGGCTGGGTATCAAGCGCCGAGGGGCCGGTAATCGGCGACGCGGTGACGTCGGCACTGGGAGTTCCGCCCGCGGTCTCGGTGGGCACCGTGACTGGAATCGTGGGCCGCAGTGTCTCCATCGCCGGGGCGCCGGATTTGGCGGCCATGCTCACGTCGGGACTCTTCCGGAAGATGCCCCAGAAGTGGCTCATCACCCCCGGCTTGCGCCGGTTCGCTAGCTCGTACTTCATGCGGTTCAGAGCCACGGGGTCGGGTTCGGGAATGGGTTCTTCCATAGCGGTCAGCCGCTGTTTCGCCTGATCGACGAGGGGACTGAGCGGGTATTCCCTGACGATTCTCGCAAAGGCCGCGGCGGCCCGGTCGCGGAAATTCGGGCCCATCCTGGCGTAGGAATCGCCAAGCTTCCACAGTGCCTGGTCCGCCTGGCTGTAAAGCGGGTAATGATTAGTGAGCGCCTGAAGGCGATTCGCCGACGAATAGTAAACGCCCTTGGTGTAATAGAACGAGCCCACGCGGTACTCGGCTTCGGCCAGCACTTCCTGGATCTCGCGGAGTCTCTGCTCGGCCTGCGGCGCGAACTTGCTGTTGGGGAACTGTACGAGCAACTGCCGGCACTCTTCGTCGGCCCGAACGGCGTGGGTGTTGTCGCGGTCCGGCTTTTCCATCTGCCTGTAATGGATCATGCAGACTTTTTCCTGCGCCTCGGCCGCTTCTTCCATGGTCGGGTAGAAGAGGATGAAATCCTTGTACTCGGCCTCGGCCTGCGCAAGCCCGTGCGAGCCGCCCTCACGGAACCAGCTATCGGCGATGGCGAGCTTCGCTTTCGCCAGGTACTCGCTCTGGTCGTACGTGTTGATCAGGGTGTTGAGGGTCAGGCGCGCGATCTCGTAGCGCCCCCGTTCGATGTCGTTGATCGCCTTGTCGAACAGGATCTTGTCCGGCTGTTCAGTGTCCTTGGTGATCGGGTTTTCGTACTTCTTGCGCCGGAAACCGCAGGAAGCGGTCAAACCGGCAACGAGCACTGCCACGACGCCGTAGGTTAACAAGTTTCGATGAACCTTCATAGCCTCACTCACACAGGTCATCAGACCGCGGGTTGTTGGCAATAACCTGCATCTCTCCGGGCGATTCTAGCATTGTCCCACTTTCGACGTTCCCATTCCACGCCAGGGTTGCTATACCCGGATTGTCATCGCCTCCTGCGCCAGCGCGCGCATCTTCGCGACGGTGGCCGCCGGGTCGGGACTATGGAAGATGGAAGCTCCGCTTACGAGCCAGTCGCAGCCTGCCCGCACGATGTCGCCGATGTTATCCAGGTTGACGCCGCCATCGATCTCGATGGCGAACTTCAACCCCAGCTCCTTGCGGAGGCGCGCCAGTTGCCGCACCTTGTCAAGGCACCGCGGAATGAGCTTCTGCCCCCCAAAGCCCGGATTGACGCTCATGATCAGGACGTAGTCCACCAGATACAGCACGTCCTCGAGCGCCGACACCGGAGTAGCCGGATTCAGAACGACGCCCGCCGGAACGCCTTCGGCCTGGATGGCGCGTATCGTGCCGTCCAGGTGAGGGCAAGCCTCCTGGTGTACGGACACCTGGTCGGCCCCGGCTTCGATAAACACCGGCGCGTATTTGTCCGCGTCGGTGATCATCAAATGCACATCCAGGGTCATCTTCGTGATTTTGCGGATGGATTTCACCACCGGCGGCCCAATGGTCAGATTGGGCACGAAATGGCCGTCCATGACGTCCAGGTGCAACATCGTGGCGCCGCCCTGTTCGACTCGCTGGATTTCCTCTCCCAGGCGGGCGAAATCTGCTGACAGGATTGAAGGAACAATTTGAATCATTTAGCGGCTAGTCCGATGTTAACACAGCGGCGAAAAATCCATCACCGGGATCAACGCCCGGCAGACGCTGCCACAGCCGGAGCACTCGCGCAGGCACTTTCTGAATTACGTCTTCGTTCTCTTCCGGCTCCAGAGAACACGTTGAATAAACCAGACGTCCGCCGGGCGCAAGGCGTTCCAGCGCATTTCTTAACATGGCGGTTTGCCGCTCTTGCAGCGCGGGCAGGTCTTCGGGCCGCAACCGCCACTTAATCTCAGGGTTGCGGGCGAGCGTGCCGGTGCCCGAGCAGGGCGCATCGAGCAGGATCCGGTCGAAGCGGCGGCGAAAGGGCAGCGGGCGGGTGGCGTCCATCACCACCAGATCGCAGCCCAGCCCGCGCATCGGCGCGAGGCGCCGGAAATGGACGTCGCAGGCCACGGCGCGGACGCCGGATTCCATCGCCTGCGCGGTTTTGTTCCCCGGGGCGGCCGAAACGTCCAGAAACGTCTGCCCGGCTTCGAGTTCGAGCAGCGGAACGATGGCTTGCGACCCGATGTCCTGAATGCGGAGGCCGCGCGCGGAGCCGGCAACAAGCCGGTAGGCGCCGGGCACGTCCGTGGCCTCGAGTTCGGCGCCGGGAGGCGGTGATCCGGTGATCCGCACGTATGTTTCCGGAGTCGCCAGGTTCGCCCGCGCGATTTTCATGGCCGTTTCCAGCCCGTAGCGGCGCTCCCAGCGGTCGAGCATCCAGGCGGGATGGGAGAGCTCGATGGCGCGGCCGGGCCACGCGACCGGGCTGCGGTCCACTTTACGCAGCACCGCGTTGACAAACCCGGCGGCGGAGCGCTTGCGCGCGCGCTTCACCAGCTCGACGCTCTCGCTCACGGCGGCGTGCGCGGGCACTCGGGTGAGATAACGGATCTGGTAAATGCCCATGCGGAGCGCGATGCGGACCTCGGGGTCGAGGCGCCCGGCCGGGCGCTCGGAGAAGTGCTGGATCAGGAAATCCAATTGCGCCTGGACGCGGAGGGCTCCCAGCACGATCTCCTCGGCCAGACCGGCATCGCGCGAATCCAGGGCCGCGGTGCGCGAGGCGAGCAGGTCGGACGCATAGCCGCCGCCTTCCACAAGCCTGAGGATTTCAAAAGCGGTCAAACGTGCGGGGGAGATACTCACTGGATCATGATACGGTTGCCGGGGTTCGCGGGCATCAAAAACGGGCGCGACCGGGTGAAGCCACCCTGCTCCGGCGGGCTAGCGGCCTTCGAGGGCCTGGTCCAGCAGCAGCCGGAACCGCTCGCTCTTTTCCTCGACGCGCTGCCGCAGTTGCGCCAGTTCGTTTTCGATGCTGCGGAGCCGGTCGGCCAAATGGAGGCACGCCAGCACCGCAATCCGTAAGGAATCGGCGCTGGCTGATCTGGCGGCGATGGCCGACATCAGCCGGTCGACCGTGTCGGCAAGCTGCTGGACTTCTTCTTCGTCTCCGGACGTACGGAGAGTGTACGTCTGGTGAAAGATCGTGACCTGGACAGTATGTTTGTCGGCCACGGGAACCCGCTCAGCTTACACTCAGGGCATCGATCTGGCCAAGCAGCCGTTCAATCCGGCTGCGTACCTGCTTGCGCTCGTCGCGCAGCATCTGAATCTCCTGGGTGAGCCGTGAGATCTGGTCCTTCGCGGCGGCCACCTCTTGCAGGGCGGCGTCGCGCTCGGCCATTACGGCCGCTTTCTCCGATTGCGCCGTCTCCACATCGCGGCGCAATCGCGTCACCAGTTCGATCGCCTGGTGGATTCGCTCCTCGAGCGTGCTGAGCGAATCGATGTCTTCCAGCAGTTCCATTGTTGTTATCCGGCGAGCGCAGCCTTCGCTTTTTCCACCAGCAGGCGGAATGAGGTTTCGTCGTCGGCTGCCATCTGGGCCAAAACCTTCCGGTTCAGCTCGATACCGGCTTTCCGCAAACCGGCGATGAATTTACTATACGAGATGCCCGCCTGGCGGCATCCCGCCCCTATCCGCACGATCCATAGGGACCGGAAATCGCGCTTCTTCTGCCTCCGGCCAACGTAGGCATATCGGAGCGACTTCTCGACGGCTTCCTGTGCCGCCTGGTTCAGTTTACTCTTGGTGAGAAAATAACCGGACGCCGCCTTCAGCGTTTTGCGGCGCTTCGCAACCCGGTGGGTTCCGCGTTTAACTCTAGGCACGTTTTCCTCCTTCTACTGCTTCTTTATGAGGCGGTACGGGTACGTGCCCCGCACTCCGACCGCACTCGGCGCTTACTTATAGGGAATCATCCGGGCGAGCACAGGCTGATCGGCCGGACTCACGACCGCATCCTGGCTCAGCCGGCGCTTCCGTGCGCGCGTCTTCGACGTAAGGATGTGGCGCGCAAACGCATGGCGGCGAACGATTTTACCCGTCCCCGTCCGCTTGAAGCGCTTAGCCGCACCACGATGTGTTTTCAGCTTCGGCATGAAAAGAATCCTGATTCAGGGTTCAGGCAGGACTTACCTACAGTAGTTCCCGCGAACTTTCAAAGTATAGCATAGCAACTGCGCGGCTTCGCATCCGGTTCCGTTCCGGCCGAGGGCTACCGCGGGTATCCCGGGTCCACCGGGACGTCGAAGCGCACCTCTTTCATAAAGCGGTTCCGCATTTCGCCGAGCCAGGAATCGGGATACCGCCTGTTCAGATCGATAGTGGCGACCGCGGCCGAACGTCTTTGCGCGCGGGCCAGGGTCTCGCCATTCGGATCGAGAATCTCGGTCGGGTACTGATATCCGGATGAGGCCAGGAAAACGTGGTTCTCGATGGCGCGGGCCTTGCCCAGGGTCTGGCTGCCTCCCGCGATCGGCATCAAAATCAGCTCGGCGCCGGCCAGGGCGAGAGCGCGCGCGGGATCGGGGTATTGAACGTCCCAGCAGATCATCAGGCCGACGGTGCCGAAATCGGTCTGGAAGACCGGATAAGAATTACCTGGGGTCAACCCGCCTTCGATCTCCTCGCGCGGGAGGTAAACCTTGCGGTACTTGCCCGCAACACGGCCCTCGCGGTTGATCAGCACGGCGGTGTTATAGACGGTGGTGTTCTCGCGCTCGTAGATGCCGGCCACGATCCACATGCGCCGCTTCCTGGCGAGTTCGCCGAGCGCCTCGGTAGTGGGTCCCGGGATGGGTTCGGCAACCTCGACGTAGGTCTTGCCGGTGCCGGCCATCGGGACGCCCTCTCCCGCCACGACGATATCGGTGTTCGGCGGCACAGTCTGCTCGATCATTTCGATAAGCCGGCGGATAGTCTCGGCGGGACTTGGCGAGCGGCCCGGCCAGAAGTTGACCGCCGCGACGGTTACTTCGCGCGGGCCGGGGGCGGGGATCTCAGTCACCGAAATGTTGCGCCACCAGATGGTGGCATACGGCGCGTTTCCGAGATAGAGCTGGACGGTGACGGCGCGGGCTTCGGCAGGTGCGGGAGCGTCCAGGGTCACGTGGCGCCACTCTCCCTCGCGCGTGATCTGGTAAGCGTAATCCGGCTGGCCAACACGCTTGCCTTCGGCCGATTTCCAGTCCAGCCGCGCGACGACTTGCATGCGCTCGTAAGTGAGACCTTCGGCGCGATACTGCGCGGACAGGCGGAACCACTTCCCGCCCTCCACCGGTAGGGTGTATTCCCAGCCGCCATAGGCCGCCAGGTTGCTATTTCCGCAGATGGCCAGCATCTGCTGATCGACAAAAGTACGAGGGGCGATTTCGGGCCGTTGAGCCCAGGGTTTCCAACCCTCGGGGATCGGCAATTCGGTGGCGAAGGCGCAAGCCGCGCCCAGAAGAGCGATCGCAAGTTTCATCACAACGAGTATAGCCGCAGAAGTTAGGAATACGTTCGCAGCCCGGCGGTACCCCGGGGTTCAGGCTTAAGTCAACCGGATGTTAAAATCTTTTTTCCGGCGCGCGCGGTCCCTGCCGGAGGTGCGTGCCGTACCGTGCGCGTTGTCCGCACATTCCAAACACAATTCATTGCCTATGAAGAAACCAGTGCGTTACGCTCCCGCGTTTTTCGGCGCCGCTGCGGTGATCCTGAGCCTGGCCTCGTTGCCGGCTTGGGCGCCGCGCGGATGGTCCCAACAGATGCCCGCGCCTGCACCGGCGCGCAAACAGGCTTCGATCGCACAGGCCGGCGTGGACTCGTTTGCCTTCGTTCCAATCACGCCGTGCCGCCTCGTGGATACGCGGGAGGGCCAGGGCAAGAGCGGCTCGTTTGGTCCTCCGATGCTGTCGGGCAACAAGGCGCGGACGATTCCGGTTCCGGCATCCAACTGCGGCGTGCCGGCGGCGAAGGCGTATCTGGCTCACTTCGTGGTGGTGCCGCCGGAAGGCAAAGGGGTGGGGTACCTGAGCGCGTGGGAAGGTGGCCGGCCGTGGCCGGGGACGGTGGTGCTGAATGCCGACAAAGGAGGAATCATCGGGAATGCGACGGTGGTTCCTGCCGGCGCCGGCGGGGCGATACAGGTGCTGGCCACCGACGACACGCACCTGGTTGTGGATCTGTACGGATACTACGTGACGGCGCCTGCGGGGCCTCCGGGGCCAGAAGGGCCTCCGGGACCGCCAGGGCCCCGAGGACCGCAAGGACCGCAAGGGCCGCAAGGACCGCAAGGACCGCAAGGCCCGGCGGGGCCCCAGGGACCACAAGGGCTGGAAGGGCCCCAAGGGCCGGTGGGGCCTCCGGGGCCTCAAGGCGCTACGGGCCCACAAGGCCCGGCCGGGCCTCCCGGACCGAACACGAAGTCGATTGCTCTGTTGAGGTGGTACGAAATCAATGAGGCGGCCAAGCTTACGGTGGGCGACGGACCGACAGGCATGGCGTTCGACGGGACCAACATCTGGGTGACGAATTACACCGGCGCCAGCGTGACGAAGTTGCGGGCCAGCGACGGGGCGGTGTTAGGCACGTTCTGGGTGGGACTCGGTCCCGAGGGCGTGGCGTTCGACGGGGCCAACATCTGGGTGGCGAATTGGGCCAGCAACAACGTGACGAAGTTGCGGGCCAGCGACGGGGCGGTCCTCGGCACCTTCGCCGTAGGAACCAACCCAAGGGGTGTGGCGTTCGACGGGGCCAACATTTGGGTGACGAATTGCGGCAGCAACAGCGTGACGAAGTTGCGCGCCAGCGACGGGGAGGTCCTCGGCACCTTCGCTGTAGGAATCGAGCCATACGGTGTGGCATTCGACGGAACCCACATCTGGGTGGCGAATAACGGCAGCGACAGTTTGACGAAGTTGCGGGCCAGCGACGGGAGCCTGTTAGGCACGTACACGACGGGACGCTTTCCATGGGGCGTGGCGTTTGACGGGACCAACATCTGGGTAGCGAATAACGGCGAGGACACAGTCTCGAAACTGTAGTACTGCACCGCGCGCGAGGCCGGGCGCGCCGCAACAGCCCGGCCTCGCTCCAGACTTCTCGACCAGAAGCGTTAATCCGCCCTTGTTTCAACGGTGAGGCTCGTCGGCGAATCCGGTAACCGAGTGATAATATCTCTTTCTCGGCGCGCATGAGGTGCGTGCCGCACCGTGCGCGTTCTCCGCACGCAGCCTACACACAATTCATTGCTTATGAAGAAACCAGCACGTTACGTTCCCGTGTTTTTCGGCGCCGCCACGGTTCTCCTGGGCGTGGTCTCGTTGCCGGCCTGGGCGCCGCGCGGATGGTCCCAACAGATACCCGCGCCTGCACCGGCGCGCAAACAGGCTTCGATCGCACAGGCCGGCGTGGACTCGTTTGCCTTTGTTCCGATCACGCCCTGCCGCCTCGTGGATACACGGGAGGGCCAGGGCAAGAGCGGCCCGTTTGGTCCTCCGATGCTTTCGGGCAACAAGGCGCGAACGATTCCGGTGGCGAAATCCAATTGCAACGTGCCTGCGGCGAAGGCGTACCTGGCGCACTTTGTGGTGGTTCCGCCG
>Ga0134099_1000059_pt1 | contig 142180 bp, 120 predicted proteins | sample 10_taG_2_FD_105482 | JGI IMG/M metagenome (GOLD analysis project Ga0134099, IMG submission 105482) | Switchgrass degrading microbial communities from high solid loading bioreactors in New Hampshire, USA - 10_41_5_180_A2 metaG | ecosystem: Engineered > Bioreactor > Semi-continuous > Anaerobic >...
CATGCAGGGATAGGCACTTCCTTTCGACCAGAATTTTGTGTGGTAACTCAATTCTAATCGATGTGCCTTGTTCCTGCACTATTTTTTTCTCCGCGCTGTCCAATATGTATTGTAGTCCTACATGTGTTGAATCCCGATAAATATAAGCCGTATTGAAATTTCCACTGGAATATGGTAAACTCTTTTGGTTAAATCTTATGCATTTGGCCGGAAGGCTTTGGATAAAAACAAAAGAAGTGGTGATTAACAGAAAATGATTGACCATGCCAAGAAGGAACTGCAAAAAACATACGAGCCGTCTGGCGTAGAGGACAGAATATATGCCATGTGGCAGGAAGGCGGATATTTCGGAGCCGAACCGAACGCAAAGGCTGCCGACGGGTCTGTGAAAAAGCCCTTCACAATAGTCATACCGCCCCCGAACGTTACCGGCCAGCTTCATATGGGCCATGCCCTCGACGAGACATGGCAGGACGTATTGATCCGTTTCAAGCGCATGCAGGGCTTCGAAACGCTCTGGGTGCCCGGCACAGACCACGCCGGCATCGCGACGCAAATCAAGCTCGAAGAACACCTTCGCGAAACCGAAGGGCTGACCCGTTACGATCTGGGACGGGAAAGGTTCGTGGAGAGGGTATGGGAATGGAAGCGCCAGTACGGGTCGAGAATCGTCCGCCAGCTGAAGAAGCTCGGATCGTCGTGCGACTGGACCCGCGAGCGCTTCACGATGGACGAAGGCTTATCGAAGGCCGTCCGCGAAGTGTTTGTCCGTCTTTATGAGAAAGGACTTATTTACAAGGGAAACCGCATTATCAACTGGTGTCCGAAATGCCGCACTGCGCTGTCGGACGCCGAGGTCGAGTACGCGGAGCATGACGGACACCTTTGGCATATCCGTTACCCCGTAAAGGATTCCGATGAATACGTGGTTGTGGCGACCACCAGGCCCGAGACCATGCTCGGCGACACCGCGGTCGCGGTAAATCCCGAAGACGAGCGTTACACGCACCTCATAGGGAAAACCGTAATACTTCCGCTTATGGGCAGGGAAATACCGGTAATCGCCGACGATTATGTGGACATGGAGTTCGGGACCGGATGCGTCAAGATCACGCCATGCCACGATCCCAACGATTTCGAGGTCGGCAAGCGTCACGGTCTTGAGGAAATCCTTGTCCTTGACGAGGACGCAAAGGTAAACGAAAACGGAGGTATCTACCAGGGCCTTGAGCGCTATGATGCCAGAAAGAGAATCGTGGACGACCTCCGGGAACAGGGATACCTTGTTAAAATAGAGGAGCACAAACACAACGTAGGCGAGTGCTATCGCTGCGGCGACACCGTTGAGCCGGTCACTTCCTCGCAGTGGTTTGTAAAGATGAAGCCTCTTGCGGAACCTGCGATTGAGATAGTGAAGAACGGGACAATTCAATTCGTTCCCGAACGTTTTACAAAGACTTATATAAACTGGATGGAAGGGACAAGGGACTGGTGCATTTCCCGCCAGCTCTGGTGGGGCCACAGGATCCCGGCGTTCTATTGCAATGCCTGCGGACATATGCACGTGAGCCGCGAGGATGTCACAATCTGCGAAAAGTGTGGTTCCGCAGATATCGTTCAGGACGAGGATGTGCTCGACACCTGGTTCAGCTCGGCGCTGTGGCCTTTCTCCACGCTTGGTTGGCCGGACAGGACCGAGGATCTCGATTACTTCTTCCCGACCGACGTGCTGGTAACCGGATACGATATAATAGGCTTTTGGGTATCAAGAATGATATTCTCAAGCGTCGAGCAGATGGGTCGCGAGCCTTTCAGGACGGTCCTCATACACGGCCTTGTGCGCGACGCAAAAGGCCGAAAAATGTCGAAATCCCTCGGCAACGGCATCGATCCGCTTGAAATCATCGAGAAATACGGTGCCGACGCCCTTCGGATGACCCTGCTGATCGGGAACAGCCCAGGAAACGATATGCGCTTTTCCGACGAGAAGATCGAGTCGATGCGCAATTTCGCAAACAAGCTGTGGAACGCGTCGCGCTTCGTACTGATGAACCTTACGATCGACAGCATCGGGCTTCCCGATAAGCTCAACCCGGAGGACAAATGGATACTGTCGAGATATAACTCTCTTGTCGCCGACGTAACGGCGAATATGGAGAAGTTTGAGATTGGTTTGGCGTCGCAGAAGCTGTATGATTTCCTCTGGGACACATTCTGCGACTGGTATATCGAGCTCACCAAGCCCAGGCTGTATGCCGGCGGCGAGGGCAAAATACGCGCCGAGAAGGTGCTTGCCTATGTTCTCGCGGGCACGCTGAAGCTCCTTCATCCGTTCATGCCGTTCATAACGGAAGAAATCTGGCAGGCTCTTCCCGGAGAAAAAACGGCTCTGATCGTCGCCGAATGGCCCGAGTATGAAGAAGCGCTCTCGTTTGCCGAGGTGGAGGGAGAAGTCGAGACGGTAATGGAGGCGATCCGCGCTGTGCGCAACCGCCGCGCAGAAATGAACGTGCCGCCTTCACGCAAGGCAAAGGTGCTTCTGATGACGGAGCACAGAGAGATTTTCGAGCAGATGCTTGAAAACTTTAAAAAACTTGCCTACACATCGGATGTGGAGTTTATCCCCGAAGCACCTGCCGATCTGCAGGGTTACACCACCGCGGCTACCGGCAGCGCGCAGATCTACATGCCGATGGCCGAGCTTGTGGATACCGCGAAAGAGCTCGAGCGGCTTGAGAGAGAACTCGGAAAGGCAAAAAAAGAGCTTGAAGCCGCCGAGAAGAAGCTGTCAAATCCGGGCTTTCTGGCAAAAGCGCCGGCCGACGTCGTGGCCGCCGAAAGGAAGCGGGCGGACTCGCTTCGTTCGGTTGTCGAAAAGCTGACCGGAAACATTGCCAGCCTAAAATAGCGGTTTATACAGGAAGGACTGAAATCAGTTGAATTACGCTGAAGCTTTGGAATATATACACGGCACCAAGAAGTACACCACAAAACCCGGTCTGCTGCGGATAGAAAATCTCCTTCGCGAGATGGGAGATCCGCAAAAGAAAATGAAATATGTCCACATAGCGGGAACAAACGGCAAAGGCAGTTCGACCGCCATGATGGCGTCCATTCTTATGAAGGCCGGATTCAAGACCGGTATGTTCATATCGCCTTACCTTGAGCGTTTCAACGAACGCATGCAGATAAACAACGTACCGATATCAGACGACGACCTTTGCATTTTCACCGAGAAGACGAAAAACCATATCCAGTCGATGCTCGACAAGGGTATGCTGCACCCTACGGAATTTGAGCTGCTGACCGCCATGGCGTTCGATTACTGGGCCGCGAACGGCTGCGATTTTGTTTCGCTCGAAGTCGGAATGGGCGGCAGGCTCGACGCGACCAACATCATCGATGCCCCCGAGGTCGCGATGATCCTTTCGATCTCATTCGACCACACCCATTACCTGGGGAACACGCTTGAAGAGATCGCCTGGGAGAAATGCGGGATAATTAAACCGGGCTGCGATGTCGTTTGCTATGCGGACCAGCCCAGGGAAGCGCTTGAAACGATAGAGAGAGTATGCCGTGAACGAGGGGTAAGGCTTACGGTACCCGATAAGAAAGACGTTAAAATTATCGAGTCCGGAATTTACGGTTCCAGGTTCTCCTATCGGGGAATTGAGACGACCGTCCCGCTCATGGGGCTTCACCAGGTCTACAACGCTATCGGAGTGATTGAAGCGGCAAGGGCGCTCGCAAGAAGAGGCTACAATATCACCGACGACATGATTTCGGCGGGCATTGCCGAAACAAAGTGGGTGGGACGTCTGGAGCCTGTATGCCGGAAGCCGTACTGTGTGATAGACGCGGCGCACAACCCCGACGCCGTGCGTGTCCTGACCAATACCGTCGATCAGCTTTTTGCGGGTAGGCGCATCGTTACGGTAATGGGTATTCTCGCCGACAAGGATTACATGAAATGCATTCCCGAAGTAGCAAAGCGCAGCTCAGTGTTTATTGCCACAACACCTGACAGTCCCCGCGCGCTCTCCGCTGCGGAGACGTCGAACATAGCATCTCAATATTGCAACGAAACATACACCGAGCCGTCGATTGAGGAAGCTGTGGATAAAGCCTTCGAGCTTGCCGGTGACGACGGAATGGTCCTGATCTGCGGTTCGCTTTATGTGATCGGAAAAGCAAAAACTTATATAAGGGAAAAGGCATAGGCAGAATTTCGGCGGGGCCGCTTCCGTTTTTCATTCGGAGGCTGCCCTGCCTTTGTTTCCGGTTTGGACGGAGCGATGATGCCCGTGGTAGAAATCATGAAAATGGTTATGCTATAAAATGAAAAAATACGTATAATGAGGACTCGGATGACGGACAGAGGTTTTACGCACGAAGACAAAAAGGAATACATGGTAATTCTTGACGCTCTCAACCGCAATCTTCTGGGGGCGAAGGCCAAGCCCGAAAGATGCAAGTTTCAGCGGTATAAGGGCCTGGTAGACGAACTTTCTGCATTGCAGAACAAGCCTATAAAACCTTCGCAGGCCTACAAGAGTATGAACAGGATCCGGAGCAGGCTTAACACATTTATGAGGCAAAGCGCGTTTGCAAAAGGCAGCTCCGGTGAGTTTCGCCGCGAGTATGAACGCGGAATGAAAATACTGCCTTCACTTGTAGAAAAGCTGGCTTCATGGGAGTGCAGGACATATCTTGATTTTCTCGGACAGAATCCTAAAGCGCCCACCGTTGAAGATCTGCTGAGGCTTCCTGCATGCGAAAAGGCGGTGCGCCACATGAGTCTCGTCAGGATAGCAGAGATTATTTATGTGGAGGAAAGCATCAAGAGCAATATCGCGCTGCTCATACCGGAGCATCCGAAAGACGAATACCCGCTGGCCAGGAAGCTCAGGCGGCATTTCATCATTCACAGCGGGTTCACGAACACGGGAAAGACATATCATGCGCTCTTGAGACTCAAGCAGGCGGAAACCGGAGTCTATCTCTCGCCGCTGCGTCTTCTTGCGCTCGAGGTACAGGAGAATCTGAACGCGTCCGGCGTACCGTGCAGTCTCCTTACCGGGGAGGAAGAGGATATCGTTCCGGGTGCCCGCCATATGTCGTCGACTGTAGAGAAGCTGAATATCCAGGAACACTATGATGTATGCGTTATCGACGAATGCCAGATGATCGGAGACAGCCAGCGCGGGTTTGCGTGGACTCGGGCGATCCTCGGCGTGCAGGCGGAAGAGATCCATCTCTGCACCGCGCCCGAAGCCCTCGACCTGCTTAAAATGATCATCGAGGAGTGCGGCGACACATACAAGGTCGTCGAGCACAAAAGAGACACCGAACTTATATATGTCCACAAGAAGTATGAAATGGAGAGGGATGCGGAACAAGGCGACGCGCTTGTGGTGTTTTCAAAAAAGGATGTGCTCGGCATCGCAAGCGAACTGTTCAACCACGATATTCAGGCAAGCGTAATCTACGGTGCCTTGCCCTACAACACAAGAAAAAAGCAGCTCGAACGCTTTATCAGCGGTGAAACGAAAGTGATAGTGGCGACTGACGCCATTGGCATGGGACTCAACCTGCCGATACGGCGCGTCATTTTCATGGATGACGAGAAGTTTGACGGCACCGACGTAAGAAGGCTTCAGCCTAACGAGGTTAAGCAGATTGCAGGCCGGGCGGGACGCCGCGGCATCTACGACGTGGGTTATGTGATGTCGAATGAGAAATGCAGCGATATAGACAAGCTTCTGCTTGAACCAAACCCGAAGGTACAGAAGGCCTATCTCGGCTTTTCGGAGATACTGCTTTCCATAGACGCCGACATAATGGATGTCCTGAAGATTTGGGCCAATATGCGCACCAGCCCTTTATATACAAAAACCGACATTACAAGAACCTTGTTCCTGATAAACGAGCTTCGGACAAGGGGAATGGATTTTCCGAAGGAAGACCTGCTGAAGCTGACAAACATACCATTCTCCGAAGACAACCAGGCAGTATTCTCGCTCTGGCTCCAATACTGCATGAGCTACAAAAACAAAATGGATATCCCGATGCCGAGGCTGGAAAGCAATGACCTTTACGCCCTTGAGGATTATTACAAATGCCTCGATTTGAAATATTCGTTCAGTAAAACAATGGGAACTCCATACTCTCTGCCGCTTATCAGAGAAAAGAAGCAGGAGACCGCGGATAAAATAAACGAGATTCTCATTTCTGAGCTGACTTACCATGGCAAGACCTGCAGGTCATGCGGAGCTCATTTGAGCTGGGATTATCCCTTTGGCATCTGCGAGAAGTGCTTCCAAAGAAACCGTGATCAGAGTCATTTCCGGTTCTATTCCGGCACTGAGGAAGTGAAAAACCAGGCGGCCCGTTCGCGCGACGGAAAGAGTTCCGGGACAGGCATAACGGAGGGATCAGAACCGGGCAGTGCATTCCGTACCTGACGTTTTGGCAGCGGCATTTAGTGATGTGAGCAAGCTTGTTTTCTTTAGCGCTTCATGCTATACTGAAATAAACCTGAAAGCAGATCTGAGTATTGACGGCATCCGGAAAAATCTTCAGGCAGGAGGGGGCCGGAAGGTGATTATGCCGGATTGATGCCGCCCAAAGATTATTGTGAGGTTGGAGGAAAAATGGATCTATTCAAGAAATGCGAAGATTATACAGCAGTCAGGGAAGTCAGGGAACTTGGAGTTTACCCGTACTTCCATGAGCTTGAGTCCCGGCAGGACGTCGAAGTTATTATGGAGGGCAAGCGCAGAATCATGCTCGGCTCGAACAACTACCTCGGGCTTACTGTGCATCCACGGGTCATTGAGGCGGGAGTCAAGGCAATTGAGCAATACGGTTCAGGCTGCTCGGGTTCAAGGTTTCTTAACGGCACCCTAAAGCTTCACACCGAGCTTGAGGCCGAACTCGCGGAGTTTCTGGGCAAGGAAGCCGTAATGACATTCTCCACCGGTTTTCAGACGAACCTGGGAATCATCAGCGCCATCGCATCACGGCACGATTATATACTTTGCGACCGCGAAAACCACGCAAGCATTTATGACGGCTGCAGACTGAGCTATGCTAAAATGCTCCGTTACCGCCATAACGACATGGAGGATCTTGAGCGTTTGCTAAAGACAATTCCCGATAACGCGGGAAAACTAATCGTAACGGACGGCGTGTTCAGTATGGGCGGAGACATCTGCAATCTTCCCGAGATCGTAAGGCTGGCAAAGAAGTACGGCGCCCGCACCATGGTCGACGATGCCCACGGCCTCGGCGTGCTCGGCAACGGCGGGCGAGGGACCGCCGACTACTTCGGTCTCACCGATCAGGTTGACATAATCATGGGCACATTCAGCAAATCCCTTGCAAGCCTTGGAGGCTTTATGGCAGCCGACGGTTATGTCGTCGATTATGTTAGACATACGTCAAGACCTTTTATTTTCTGCGCATCCATACCTCCCGCGAACTGCGCCACAGCCCTGGAAGCCCTCCGCATCCTTAAGAGCAGCCCGGAACTGCCGAAGCGTCTCGAGCATATCTCCAAATATGTGCGCGAAGGGCTTAAGGCAAGAGGTATCAGCATAAGAGAGTCAAACAATACAAATACTCCGATCGTGCCGATTTATACATACGACACGCTCTCAACCCTCAAAAAGGGCAAAATGCTGTTTGACGAGGGCGTCTATGTGAATCCGGTGCTGCCGCCCGCAACGCCCCCGAACGAGTGCCTTCTCAGAACAAGCTACATGGCGTCGCACACGGAACCGCTCCTGGACGAGGCGATGGACATAATTCAGAAGGTCTTCTCACGGTTCCCCGCCGCCGCAGAATCCGAATGAGCAAGGTAGTTGTTATAACGGGCGGTTCAAGCGGCATCGGCAAAGCGCTTGTAGACATTTTTGCAGAAAACGGATATAAGGTTTATGAAATCAGCCGCCGCGAATATACTCATCGAAACGCCGCGCACATATCGGCGGACATAACGGACGAGTCTCAGGTCAGGTCGGCTTTTGAATCGCTTGAAAGATCGGAAGGATCAATTGATATTCTGATCAACAACGCGGGATTCGGTATTTCCGGGGCCGCCGAGATGACCGAAACCGCCGAAGCCAGGCGTCTTTTTGACGTTAATTTCTTCGGAACGCTCAATTGCATAAAGTCGGCGGTTCCTCTCATGCGGAGGAATAAAGGCGGCCGGATAATAAACGTAAGTTCCGTCGCCGCGGTGTATTCAATACCTTTCCAATCGTTTTACTCGGCTTCAAAGGCCGCCGTCAATTCCCTGACCCTCGCGCTTGCAAACGAACTTCGGGCCTTTGGAATTTCGGTATGCGCCGTTATGCCCGGAGACGCGAAAACCGGTTTTACCGGGGCACGCGTGAAAAATCCGGACGGAGACGACGTTTACGGCGGGCGAATCGCGCGTTCCGTGGCGGTTATGGAGCGCGACGAGGAGAACGGTATGACGCCCGAAGCCGTCGCAGAAGGTATATATAAAATCGCCCGAAAGAAGCGCGTCAAGCCCCTTTACACCATCGGAGCATCATATAAGCTTTTGGTTGTGCTGCAGAAAATACTGCCCGCAGGCTTTGCGAACAGAGTTGTCGCAATGCTTTACATTAAGGATAAATAGGTTATTAACAGATAATTATCTTTTATATAAATCTTGATTTTGCAGTAACAACATGATATAATTAGAAAACAATGTTATTTAAATCTTTTTTGAACGGAGCGGATAAGATGCGTATAGATCGAAGAATTCCCGAAAATCAGCCGACGTTTATCCGCTTCCGTGCAAACTGAGAGAGCAGTGCATCGGTTTTCTCCGTATTGAAGCAATAGACGCCGCTGATTTTTCGCGGCGTCTTTTTATTTCAAAATAAAGGAGAAATCTGCATGACTCTTGATATAAAAAACCTTACCATATTTCTGAACAAAGACTCGAGAATTCTTGTAAAGGATTTTAATTTTACACTAAACCCGGGAGATAAGGCCGCCGTGATCGGCGAGGAGGGAAACGGGAAAAGCACCCTGCTCAGGCTGATTTACGACCCGCGGCTTGTCGATTCCTACTGTTCCTACTCCGGGGAAATAATAAAAAACAATGCCGTTATCGGCTATTTGGAGCAGGAGCTGCGCCCGGAAGACAGGAATCTGACGGTATATGAATACTTTTCAAAGTATGTTGACGAAGACGCGCAGGACCCGGGAAATATTGCAAAAGTATTCTCCGGGATCGGACTCGATGTCGGATTATTCTATGACGTTCAGATCGTTGACACATTGTCCGGCGGTGAAAAAGTTAAAGTACAGCTGGCAAAGATCCTTCTGGGTTCTCCGGATATTCTGGTTCTGGATGAGCCCACTAACGACCTGGACGTCGAGACGGTTGAGTGGCTGGAAAATTTTATTGCTTCATGCAGGCTTCCGGTTTTATACGTCTCCCATGACGAAACCCTTCTCGAAAACACCGCAAACGTCATTATCCATCTCGAACAGCTGCGAAAGAAGAAGCTTCCCAGGCATACGATAGAAAAGACCGACTACAGAAGCTATATCGATGCCAGAATCAGAAAGTTCGAGCATCAGGAGCAGGTCGCGCGGAAGGAGAGAGCGGAATATCAGGCGCAGATGGAGCGCTGGAGACAAATCTACAGCAAGGTTGAGCACAGGCAAAACACCATATCGCGCGCGGATCCGTCCGGCGGAAGGCTGCTGAAGAAAAAGATCAAATCCCTCAAGGCTGCGGAAAGGCGGTTCGAGCGTCAGAAGGAGGAGTTTACCGAAATTCCCGACACGGAAGATGCCATTATGATTTCCTTCGGTGAGGAAATAGAACTGCCTGCTTCCAAACGCGTGCTTGATTTCCACCTGGATTGCCTTACGGCGGGAGAGGATGAGTGCCTGAACGACCGAAGCCGCGAAAACGAATGCAGAATCCTTGCCAGAAATATAAACCTGACTGTTGTGGGACCCGAGCATATCGCAATTATCGGAGTAAACGGCGTCGGAAAAACCACACTCCTTCAATCGCCGATGAACTCTTGCGGCGAAACGACGTCAAGGCCGCCTACATGCCGCAAAACTACCTTGATTTGCTCGACACGGAGAAAACGCCGGTAGAGTATCTTGCGTCCGCCGGTTCAAAAGACGAAATCACAAAAATAAGAACCTTTCTCGGAAGCATGAAATACACTCATGAAGAGATGACCGGTAAAATAGAAGCGCTTTCGGGCGGGCAGAAGGCAAAACTCCTGTTTCTGGACATGATTTTGCGGGGCTGCAACGTATTGATCCTCGACGAGCCGACGAGAAATTTCAGCCCCCTCTCAAATCCAGTTATCCGTAAAACCCTCACCGACTTTCGCGGGGCCATTATCAGTGTTACCCATGACCGTAAGTTTCTCTCGGAAATTTGCGATAAGATTTACAGGTTAACTCCTGATGGATTGTTTGCTTTATGAAAAAGGCAGGCTATGAGGTAAGCTTAAAATTGCCATCGTTGATATGCCAAGAGCAAATACTATACGAGCCATAGAGGACGGAGTTAATACTTGACCTCGAATACCCATAATGCTAACATATCCATAATACTGAATTTCCGGCTATGTATGCGTTTGTGCTTTGTATTTCGCCCGGAAAAATAATTTATAGCGATTTGTACAGTCAATTTATAAATGTTTGGGAGTGATCAATATACTCATAAGCAAATTGAAATCCGACCTGATCAGCTGCTTCGACAAACTTGGATATCCGCACGAGGACGTGACTGTAACGTTCTCGGACCGGCCGGACCTCTGCCACTTTCAGTGCAACACGGCGTTCCGCCTTGCGAAAACACTCGGAAAGAAGCCTTTAGACATAGCGTCTTTACTGGCCGACGAATTCAATCGTAATGTCTCTTATGCTAAAGCGGAAGCGGCCCCGCCGGGGTTCATAAATTTTACTGTACAGGATGAAGGCTTTACAGGACGTCTTTTGGAGTTGGCCGACGATCCGCGTTGCGGTGTTGAACCGCTGAGCAAAACGGTTAAAATCGTGCTCGATTACGGCGGACCGAATATCGCCAAGCCGCTGCATGTGGGCCATCTGCGCAGCGCCGTAATAGGGGAATGCATGAAGAGGCTTGCCCGCTTCCTGGGCTGTGACGTAACGGGCGATATCCACCTCGGGGATTGGGGCTTGCAGATGGGTTTGACCATTGCTGCCATAATGGAAAAATACGACGTGTCATCGTACTTTGAGGGAAGCAAGCCGGACACGCCGCCGTTTACTGTGGAAGATCTGAACGAGATCTATCCTTATGCAAGCGCCCGTTCAAAAACAGACGAAGAGTTCATGAAGCTCGCGCAGGACATTACCTATAGGCTGCAAAACCACGAAAAGGGCTATTATGAGATCTGGGAAGACATGTGCGCGGTCTCAATCGCCGATGTGAAAATCGATTACAAAAAACTGAACGTTGAGTTTGATCTCTGGTATGGCGAAAGCACCTGCGACGGCTATGTCAATCCCATGATCGACGACTTGACCGCAAAAGGCCTTACTTACGAAAGCGACGGGGCTCTTGTGATGGATGTTTCGCGCCCGGACGACGACAAACCTGTACCCCCGGTAATCCTCCGAAAAAGCAGCGGCGCGCAGATATACGCAAGCACCGATCTGGCGACAATCGTCATGCGAATGAAGGAGATCGGGCCTGACGAAATATGGTACTTTACCGACGCCCGGCAGTCATTGCATTTTGAACAGGTGTTCCGTGCCGCGCGCAAGGCGGGTATTGTAAGGCCCGAAACAAAGCTTTTCCATTTTTCTTTCGGAACGGTTAACGGCAAGGACGGAAAGCCCTTCAAGACGAGAGAGGGCGGCGTCATGCAGCTCAAGGACCTGATCGCTATGATTACCGAAGCCGCGGACAAGCTGCTTTCGCCCGCAGCGAAGGAAGCCGACGCGGACGCCGCTCGTAAAGTCGGCGTAGCCGCGCTGAAATACGGCGACCTGATGTGCAACAGAAACCGCAACTATATCTTTGATATTGACAAGTTTGTCCAGTTTGACGGCAAAACAGGCTCATACCTGCTTTATACTCTCGTCAGGATCCGTTCCCTTTTTGCGAAAATCGGAAACGATCCGCAGATTGATTATGGTGCCGTAAAGGTGCAGAGCGACCTTGAGAAGGATATCCTGCTCAAGACGGAGATGCTGGCGGCGGCATACCACCAATCGTATGAAGAGAAGCTTCCGAACTATATTTGCGACGCGGTGTTCGATCTTGCGAATGCCTATAATGTGTTCTACGGCTCCTGCAGGATAATTGGCGAGACGGACCCGCAGAAGAGGAACACATGGATCGCGCTCAGCAGGCTGGTCGGAAACATGCTGCGCCAGACCCTCGACGTGCTTGGGATCGAGCCTGTTTCTGCGATGTAAAACGAATCCTTCGGATTCGTTGGATTCGCTTGAAAATGCATACGTGTATTCATATAATCCGTAGGATTTTCCGGTTCTGTAGGATTCATATGAAAATGTTACGCATTTTCCCTGATTCCGTTGCCTTGAATGAAAATGCCTGCGTATTTACTCTGATTTCTTGGGATTCTTTTTGCAGATGTTGTTTTTCGACAAAAGAATACAGAAGAAATATGATAAAATCCCGACATGCGGACAACCTTCGCATGTCGGTTTTTTTTGGGAGGTTATAGACATATGAAAGTGGATATAAGCGAAACAGCCGGAGGATTGGTCATTAAGCTCTCGGGCGAGCTTGACCATCATGCGGCAAGGACGGTTCTGGTCGAAATCAGCGACGCGACCGACTCCATTGTGCCGACGATCTGTACTCTTGATTTAAGCGAAGTAAGTTTTATGGACAGCTCGGGTATCGCGGTTGCGCTGGGGCTGTACAAAAAGATGCAGGAGGTCGGCGGCAGGATGACGGTGAAGGGAGCGTCGGCGCAGGCCATGAAGGTATTCAGGGCGGCCGGACTTGAACGCATCATTACGTTTGAATAAAGGCGGGATATACATATGAAGCAAATAAACGAAATGAAACTCGAATTTCCCGGAAGGTCGGTCAACGAGGGTTTCGCAAGGTCGGTTATAGCGAGCTTTGCGGCGCAGCTTGATCCCACCCTGGACGAGCTTAACGACATAAAGACGGCGGTGAGCGAAGCGGTAACCAACTGCATCGTACACGCTTATCCGGACAGAATCGGGAATGTGGTGCTTAGAGGACGCATTTTTGAGGACGGAAGGATCGAAATAGTCGTCAAGGACAGCGGGGTGGGCATTGCCGACGTTGCAAAAGCGCGGACGCCGATGTTCACGACCGGCAACGGCGACCGGTCCGGTATGGGATTTACGATCATGGAAAGCTTCATGGACAAGCTTTATGTGCGGTCAAAAGTCGGAGGGGGAACCACGGTACGAATGGTCAAGAAAATTGCGCCAAGGGTAAGCTCGCGGTGAGTCATACGGATTTCACCGACGAAATGACCGCGCTTATCCGGATCGCGAAAACCGGGGACAAACAGGCGTCCGAGCAGTTGATTACCCAGAATTCCGGGCTTATCTGGAGCGTGGCGCGCCGCTTTTTTGGGCGAGGCGTGGAGGCGGAGGATCTCTACCAGCTGGGCTGTCTCGGTTTCCTTAAAGCCATCGAAGGATATGACGAAAGCTTCGGCACGCGGTTTTCGACTTACGCGGTTCCGAAAATCGCCGGCGAGATAAGGAGATTTCTCAGAGACGACGGCACGGTGAAGGTCAGCCGCAGCCTGAAAGAACGCGCAAACACGATCCGGCAGACAAGGGAACGGTTGCACCAGCGCCTCGGCAGGGAACCGCTGATTTCCGAGATATCCGGAGAGACGGGTCTCTCACCGGAAGACATCGCCGCGGCCGAAATTGCCGTCGAATCGCCGGATTCTCTGCAGCGGGAGAACGGGGACGGCGGATTCACGCTGGAAAGCGCTCTCGGTATAGACGGAATGGAAGACGAGGTTGTTGAAAGCATCGCTTTGAGGGAAGCAATATCCGCATTGCCCGAAAAAGAGAGGATGCTTATTTACCTGCGCTTTTACAAGGGACTCACGCAGGATAAAACTGCGAAGATACTCGGCGTCTCCCAGGTACAGGTGTCTCGTATGGAGAAGAAAGCGATTGATTATCTGAGAAGGTCAATTGCCTGACGGCGAACAGCCGGTTATTATGTGATTCTAAACGAATACTGAATAAATTATGAATTGCGATTGGCGTTTTCAGCCTGATTTTACCGTCGAAAGCCCGCAAACGGCAATAAGTGTCGTTTGACGAGCTTTTTTATGTTGTCTACGTCCAACACGGGGGCTTATTTAAATAAAAACATATGTACACTAAATGCTTTTTATGTTACAATATCTTTTACAGACTTAAAGGAATTGGATCTGCATATGAGGAGATATTTTCCGGTATTTATCGCGTTGGCGATGATCGTTTCGTTGATGAGCGGCTGCGGTTTCTCACGGATCAATTACGGAGATTTCCTTGCCGTACCGAAAATACCAAGTGAATACAGCCAGCTTCAGCAGGAAATAGACAGGCTCCTCGGCGCCGACGGAGAGTTCGCGGCTCCCGTTTCGGGATATCGGAGGCAGGCCATCCAGCTGGAAGATCTCGATAAGGACGGAGTCAAGGAAGCCGTCGTATTTATCCGAACCACCGCCGAAAAGCCTTTAAAGCTCTGCCTGTTTGTCATGACGGACGGAAAATACAAGCTCAAGGCTTCAATAGAGGGTGAAGGATCAGCTTTCGACAGTGTCTTTTATAACGACTTCACCGAAGACGGCTATAGCGAAATTGTCATTGGAAGGTCCCTTGGCGCTGATATACCAAAGGTAATCTCCGTCTACGCCATAAATGAAGACGGTTTTTACGAGCTGTTGTCAAATACCTACACGGGCTACACTTTATTCGATCTGAACAGCGACGGAGTAAACGAGCTTTTCATGGTGCGCCACGACCCTGCGACGCTCGCGGGAGTCGCCGAGGTTTATAAGTACAGCGAGACCGACAAGGCCATGATGCTTTCCGACAGCGTGTCCCTCTCAAGCGGCATTGAAAAAATACTCCGAATAAAGTCGGGAAACCTCACGGGCATCAAGCCTGCCGTCTTCATCTCTTCCCGCCACAACAAAACCGATATCCTTACCGACATATGCGCATACAGGAACGGACGTTTTATTAACATCTCTATGAACGAAGAGATGGGGTTCAGCACCGAGGAAGTAAAACAATACACCATTTACGGATCGGACATAAACGGCGACAAGATATTTGACCTGCCGAAGGTAGAGCCCGTTCCCTCCTACGAAAAGCAGAGGTCCACCGAAACTTTCTATAAAATAACCTGGCGAAACTACAATCTCTACGGGCATGTTACCGAGGTAATGCATACCTATCACAACAGCGTTGACGGCTGGTATTTTATCATACCCGACAAATGGTATGACAAGCTGACGATAGACAGGCGCGATTATGTGAGCGGCGAGAGGTCTATTGTGTTTTCCCTTATCCCCGAGGAGGGTAGCGAGCCTGTGGACGTGCTCACCATATACACGCTTACGGGCGACAACAAGGAAGACAGGAGCAAACTTCCCGGCCGATTCAGAATCGTTACGGAGCAGACCCAGGCTTTCAGAAAGGATGCGATTTTTGCGGCCTGTCTGGCGGAGCTTCCTCCGGAGATGCAGGAGTATGCCATCACCGACGAAGATGTCGTAAAATCGTTCAAGCTTATCCAGACCGAATGGCTGACCGGGGAGTTGAAGACATGAGGAAGATACTTGTTCTTGAGGATGAAGCGAGCATACGAGGTTTTGTCGTCATCAACCTGAAACGTGCCGGATACGACGTGATCGAGGCGGAAACGGGTGAAGAGGCGCTCAGGAAGCTGGCCGATAATCCCGATGTGTCTGTCGCACTGCTCGACATTATGCTTCCCGACATGGACGGTTTTGAAGTCTGCAGGCGAATAAGGGCGAAAAACCAGTCCATAGGGATTATAATGCTCACAGCACGCACGCAGGAGGTCGACAAGGTTACCGGACTGATGACCGGAGCCGACGATTATGTCACAAAACCTTTCTCGCCCACCGAACTCATAGCCCGCATCGACGCGATTTGCAGGCGGGTGGGAATTGAGGAACCGCATCCCGCAAACGAGCTTAGAAACGGCCCCTTTATCCTGAACATAAAAAACAGGACCCTGGACAAGAACGGAGAGCGCGTCAAGCTCACGCAGGTCGAGTTTGCAATCATGAGGATGTTCATGGAAAACCCGGACAAGGCCCTTTCCCGCGAGGAAATACTTAACAGCGTCTGGGGCAAGGATTATTTCGGCGACCTGAAAATAGTCGACGTAAACATCCGCAGGCTCCGCATGAAGATCGAAGACGACCCCACAAATCCGGAATATATCACAACCATCTGGGGATTTGGCTACAAATGGGGAAGGTAGACTTTGGGGACCGGTATGGGAAAGCAGAAAAATAAAGTCAAGAAAGGCATCAAGAACCGGTGGATTGTCAACAACCTTGGCATTGTTGTCATTATCCTGGTTATCGTAATCGGCATTTTTTCCGTATCCATCTCAAACTACTACTATGTAAACATGATGACAGCCCTTGAGCAGCGTGCGCAGAGTACGGCAAGGTTTTTCAACAGTTACCTTAACGTCAGTCAGGACGATTATATAACGAGATCGCGCCAATACGCCGAGGGTTTTGAGGACAAAAACAGGCTCGAGCTCCAGTTCCTGAATCAGACCGGCAGAATCGAAACCTCCACTTCGGGCATGCTTTCCGGCATGACACCGAACACCCCCGATGTGTTGGGAGCGCTCAGAAGCGGCACGCTGACATCATGGGTCGGGATCGATCCGGTTACCGGCGAGAGGATTATGGCCGTCTCGGCTCCGCTTCTGTTTTCGAACAACCAGATTATCGGCGCCCTGCGGTATGTGACAAGCCTCGAGCTTGTCGACAGGCAGGTGTTCACGCTTATTCTGATCGCGTTTGCGATCGGTATCGTAATAATCGCATTTGTTATTTTATCAAATCTTTATTTCATCCGGTCCATCGTAAATCCCGTCCGTGAAATCAACGAAATGGCCAAGAAGATATCGCAGGGAAGCTACGGAGCGATAATCGAAAAGGAGTTCAACGACGAGATAGGAGAGCTTTGCGATACCATCAACAACATGTCCGTTGAGATCCGCAACGCCGAAAAAATGAAAAACGATTTCATATCCTCGGTGTCGCATGAGCTCCGGACGCCGCTGACCGCCATTTCGGGATGGGGCGAAACCATCCTGTACATGGACGATCCCGAAGAGATGAAAAAAGGCGTCTCCATCATGATGAAGGAAGCGAAGCGCCTGATAAAGCTTGTCGAGGAGCTTCTCGAGTTCACCATGATGGACAGCGGACGTATGAAAATGAACATGGACCGCATCGACATCGCCGCGGAGTTCGACGAGGTTATCTACATGTATATGGATAACCTTAAAAAAGAAGGCATTACCCTGGATTACAAGTTTGACGAAAATATCCCCGAAATTACCGGGGACAGGGAGCGCCTCAAGCAGGTGTTCTTCAATATTCTCGACAATGCCGAAAAGCACGGCGGGTCGGGCGGAAGGATAGACGCGTCAATAACCTGCGACAAAGGCTGGGTAATCATCAAAATACGGGATTATGGCCCGGGCATTCCGGAGGAAGATCTGGCGTTTGTCAAGCAGAAGTTCTATAAGGGGTCTTCGCAGGCGCGCGGAAGCGGTATAGGACTGGCGGTGGCAAACGAGGTGGTTCTGGCCCACGACGGACAGCTTCTGATAGAAAACGCCGAAGGGGGAGGCACCGTCGTCACCATCATGCTTCCCATCAAGTTCACGAAAAACTGACAATGGAGGACATTCATGCCTGATAAGAAAAATGAAAAAGGTTTCCGCACCACAATAGGCGGTCAGGCTATCATTGAGGGAATCATGATGCTCGGTCCGAAGAAGGCCGCAATCGTTGTGAATACCCCCGAAGGCCACCGGGTAAAGGAGATGCAGGTAAAAAGAGCAAAGGACAGGCACCCGATCCTTGGATGGCCGTTTATACGCGGTGTTTTTAATTTCTTCGATTCCATGCGCATAGGAGTTGGAGCGCTTATGTTTTCAACCGACTTTTTCCCGGAGGAGGAGAGCAAGGGCAGATTCGAGCTCTGGATGGAAAGGAAGTTTTCAAAGGAGAAAGCGGAAAAGATAATGATGGGCGTTGCTCTTGCATTGGGCATTTTACTGCCGATCGGTCTCTTCATCCTGCTGCCCACACTTGTAGCCGGTTTAGTCGGCAATACAATAGGTTCCGGCTTCTTAAGAAACCTTCTGGAAGGCGCGTTGAGGATAGGCATCTTTCTTATATACCTGGCGCTGGTTTCCAGAATCGAAGACATGAGAAGGGTTTTTTCATATCACGGCGCGGAGCATAAAGCGGTCTACTGCTATGAAGCCGGGAAAGAGCTGACGGTCGAAAACGTAAGGGAATTCCCGAGACAGCATCCGCGATGCGGTACAAGCTTTCTCTTTGTGGTAATGATAATAAGCATATTGGTGTTTTCGTTTGTGAAGTGGTCAAATCCATTTGTCAGAATGGCGATGAGGCTGGCGCTGCTCCCCGTGGTAGTCGGAATCAGCTATGAAATCAACAAATTCGCAGGGAGATATGACAATTTGCTTACCCGTTTCCTTCGCGCACCCGGAATGTGGCTGCAGAACCTGACCACGAACGAACCGGACGATTCCATGATAGAGGTCGCGATCGACGCGATTAAGCGCGTAATACCGGAGGAAAAGAATCTGGACAGATGGTAACAGTCTGTACTTCGTACAGACGGTAATAAATTATCATTTTTTACTTTTTACGTCGTACAGACGGATATAAATCAGTTTACTTTTACTTTGTACATACGGTAATAAATCAGTTTATTTTTGCTTCGTACAGACGGCAGGAACTATTGCTTTGACGGTATTTACCAAAGCGGGAAGGGATGAGAAATGGCAACAACATATAATGACCTGTATTTGGACATCAGGCAGAGGCTCATCCTGAACGGCATTTCACAGCCGTCGCTTGAAGCGCGGGAGATCGTCACATTTATTGCGGGAAAAACACGGGAGGAGTTCTACCGGGATGCCCGCATCTATGTATCAGATAATGTATACCGCGGCGCTTATGAGCTTCTTGAGCGCAGGCTGAAGGGCGAACCGCTCGCGTACATTATCGGCGAATGGGAGTTCATGGGCATTCCGCTCGACATCGATCCCAACGTCCTCATCCCGAGGGCGGATACCGAACTGCTTGCCGAATGCGCCATAAAATGGCTGAAGGAGCGCGGAGAATCCCGGGTTTTGGATCTGTGTGCGGGCAGCGGCTGTATAGGAATCGCTATTGCGTTGAACTGTCCCTCAGGCAGGGTAATACTTGCGGACATCTCCCCGAAAGCCCTTGCGGTGGCAAGACGAAATATACGGCGTCACGACCTTTCGGCCCGTGTCGCGTGTGTCCAGGCCGATGCGTCAAAACCCGGCTCGATAACTCTCGGTACGTTCGACATCATCGTGTCGAACCCTCCGTACATACCGTCCTCCGACATCATGGATCTTGACCCGTCCGTGCGGAATTACGAGCCGAGGCTTGCCCTCGACGGAGGCGAGGACGGATTGGATTTCTACCGTTCCATCGCAACCGGATATTTTCCGCTTCTGAAGAGGGGCGGCGCCTTGATGCTTGAATGCGGATTTGGTCAGGCGCCTCAGGTCCGAGATATTTTACGCAAGTCAGGCTATACCGAGATTAAAACCGAAACCGACTTGCAGGGAATAGAACGCGTCATAACCTGTATTCATGAGTAAAATTAGTTGTAATAAAGGCGAAAACACTGTATAATAATTATCAATTGCCACAATATTCCAGTTGATGGCATATCGGATTTTTATTAAGGGGATACTTGCTATGGATAAGAAAAAAGCTCTGGAAACGGCACTCGCGCAAATAGAAAAGCAATATGGCAAAAACACGGTCATGCGTCTCGGAGAGAAAAGCGACATGGCCGTCAGCGCCATTTCAACGGGGTCCCTTTCCCTTGACCTTGCTCTCGGCATTGGAGGAATACCGCGCGGAAGAATTATCGAGATCTTCGGGCCCGAATCATCAGGTAAAACTACCCTTGCGCTCCATTGCATCGCGGAGACCCAGCGGGCCGGAGGGGAAGCCGCTTTCATCGACGCGGAGCACGCGCTTGATCCCGAATACGCCGCGGCCCTGGGAGTTGATGTCGATAACCTGCTAATATCGCAGCCGGATAACGGCGAGCAGGCTCTCGAAATAGCCGAGGCTCTGGTCCGCAGCGGCGCCATCGAGATCATCGTAATAGACTCGGTGGCGGCTCTGGTTCCCCGAAACGAAATTGAGGGAGTTATGGGCGAGTCCTTTGTGGGTCTTCAGGCAAGACTAATGTCACAGGCTCTCAGAAAGCTTGCCGGCGTCATAGCGAAAACAAACTGCGTCGTCATATTCATCAACCAGCTTCGCGAAAAAATAGGAGTGGTTTACGGATCGAACGAGACCACTACCGGCGGCCGCGCGCTTAAGTTCTACGCCAGCGTCCGCATCGACATCAGACGCACGGAATGGATAAAGTCGGGCTCCGAAAACATCGGCAGCCGCACCCGTGCGAAAGTGGTTAAGAATAAAATGGCGCCTCCTTTCCGCGAAGGGGAGTTCGACATTATGTACGGCGAAGGAATCTCTCGCGTCGGCGAAATCGTTGACCTTGGAGTAAAGCTCGGACTCATCAACAAGAGCGGGTCCTGGTTCTCCATAGGCGACGAGCGCATCGGACAGGGCAGGGACAACGCAAAGCAATACCTGAAAGACAATCCGGAAGCCGCCGCAAGAATCGAGCAGCAGATAAGGGATGCTTTCAAGAAAGATCCCTCAATCCTCACAAAGGCAAAGGGCGGAAAAACCATAGTCCTGCCCGCCGCTTCAGCGAAGCCGGTCGACATTTCGGCGGACGATTTTGAGGCCGGAGAAGACTGATGACCGAAGGGCAAAAAAAGGCTGTTTCATATGCGGGCAAAATGCTCTCCCTAAGGATGATGACCCGGAAACAGCTTCTTGACAAACTTCGCGAAAAGGGCTATGGTGAAGAGGATTCGGCTTTCGCCGCAGACGTCATGGAGAATATGCGAGCGATAGACGATCTGGAATATGCCCGCCGTTTTGTGCAGAGTAAAGCCGCTTCCGGTTACGGGGAGATGCGAATACGCCAGGAGCTGAGACATCGCGGCGTCGACCCGGAACTCATAGACGAAGCGCTGGAAGAAATGCCGGACAGCGGCGGCACAATAGAAAGCTTTATCCGGTCGAAAATGAAATCTTCGCATCTTGATAAAAGCGAAGCCAGGAAAATCGCGGACGCGCTTTGCCGCAAGGGTTTTCTCTGGGATGATATTTCGGCGGTATTGCAAAAATATTCGGAGGAACACTGACACATGGGCGTCACAGTGGGAATGGTTTCGCTCGGATGCGACAAAAACAGAATAAATGCGGAGCAGATGCTTTGGAGGCTGATGGATGCCGGTTACGAAATCGTCGAAGTTCCCGAGCTGGCGAATGTCGTAATCATAAACACCTGCTCTTTCATCGAGTCCGCAAAGGAAGAAGCCATCGAAAATATTCTTGAAATAGTGGCCGCAAAGAAGGAAAACCGCGAAGGCGACATAGGCGGCAACGTGGAGAAGATAATCGTCACCGGCTGTATGGCCGAAAGATATAAGGAGGAAATACTGAAGGAAATCCCGGAAGTCGACGGTCTCGTCGGCACCGGCAGCTACGATGATATCGTTTCAGTGGTCGACAGCGTCCTTGATGGGGAAAAGACCGTCAGATTCGGCGACACGGACGGAGAGATTGAGGAAACGGCCAGATTTATTACGGGTCCGCAGTATTCCGCTTATATCAAGGTGGCCGAAGGCTGCGACAACTGCTGCTCCTATTGCGTCATACCCTCTATCCGGGGAAAGTATCGCAGCCGCCGTATGGAGTATATTCTGGAAGAAGCCCGGGATCTAGCGGAAAACGGGGTCAAGGAGCTTATCCTTGTAGCGCAGGATGTTACCCGATACGGTGTCGACCTTTATAATAAAAAGGTACTGCCCGAATTGCTGGTTAAGCTGTGCGATATAGAAGGCATTGAGTGGATACGGCTTCATTACCTCTATCCGGAAGAAATCACGGATGAACTTTTGCAGACCATAAAATCCCACCCTAAAATCCTCCGTTACCTCGATATTCCGATCCAGCATATAAACGATAATATTCTTCGTGCAATGAACCGGCGTTCTGATTCAAAAAGCATCAGGGAGATTCTGAGAAAGGTGCGAAGCGAGCTTGAGGGCGTTTGCATTCGCACGAGCATAATAGTCGGTTTTCCGGGCGAGGGCGAGGACGAATTCGGGGAGCTTTGCAGCTTTCTGAGGGAAGAAAAGCTCGAGCGGGTCGGATTTTTCGCCTTCTCTCCCGAAGAAGGAACTCCCGCGTTCGGCATGACGGGCGCTCCTGAAAGGGATGAGGTGGAACGCAGAATCGAAGTTCTGACCGACATACAGGAACGGATAATGGATGAATACAACCGAAAATGCATCAATAAGGTGTTCAGTGTTCTCTGCGAAGGCTTCGACCCGATAATCAGGCATTATTACGGCAGGACATACGCGGACTCTCCCGAAATAGACGGCAAGGTATTTTTTACCTCGAAAAGCCCCGTTCCGGAAGGCGAATTCGCCGATGTCCTGATTGAAGATATTCTGGATGGGGATCTGGTTGGCAGAGCACTTAAATAAAGATGCGGAGGACGTGGTATGAAGACCGCAAACGTTATTACCCTTATAAGAATTGCACTGGTACCGGTATTTATGGCCGTATACCTTCTTAAAATACCGTATTATGAAATTATCGCATTGGCAATATTCATATTAGCCAGTGCAACCGACAAGCTTGACGGATACATCGCAAGGAAATATAATCAGATATCGAGTTTCGGCAAGTTCGTGGATCCGCTGGCCGATAAGCTTTTGGTAAGCGCGGCGCTGATCATTCTTGTCGGAGAGGGAGTTATTCCTTCCTGGGCTGTCATATTGATTCTGGCACGCGAGTTCATCGTGACATCGCTTCGTACCGTTGCCGTGTCCGCGGGCAGGATTATCGCGGCGAACAACTGGGGAAAGGCCAAGATGGTCATCCAGGTTGTCGCCATATCGTTCCTCCTTACTTCATTGCGAAACATAACGCTCGGCTCCGTCACCGTCGGCGACATAATGGTCTGGCTGATGACGGTTGTAACGGTTTGGTCCGGAATCGACTATATTGTTATAAACAAGGATATTATTCTGCAGCAAGGCAAATAAGGAGAGTCTTCCATGTTCAGAAAGCTCGCTGAAGACCTTTGCTCCATCAAGGAGAGAGACCCTGCGGCACGATCCTCGGCGGAAGTCTTTCTTCTATACTCCGGATTTCACGCATTGATATATTACAGAATAGCCCACAGGCTTCACCAATGGGGGCTGCGTTTTCTTGCCCGCTGGGTTTCGCAGCTTGGGCGTTTTTTCACCGGTGTGGAAATTCATCCCGCCGCTAAAATAGGAAGAGGCCTGTTCATTGACCACGGCATGGGAGTCGTTATAGGAGAGACCGCCGAAATCGGGGACAATGTCACAATCTATCAGGGCGTTACACTCGGCGGAACCGGAAAGGAAACCGGCAAGCGCCATCCTACGATCGGCAACAATGTGATGATCGGCGCGGGCGCGAAGGTTCTCGGCCCGTTCAAGGTGGGAGACGGTGCGAAAATCGCGGCCAACGCCGTCGTGCTCGACGAGGTTCCGCCTTACTCCACGGTGGTCGGCGTTCCCGGCCGCATTGTTCGCGTTAACGGAAAACGCATCCCGAACCTGGACCAGATCCATATACCCGATCCCGTTGCCCAGGAGCTCTGCCAGCTTAAGATCAGGCTGGAGAAGCTGGAAAACGAGCTCAGGAAGCATGAAAATGCGCAAGGGAGCACGGATGATATATAAACAGAAGAGATAAAAAGCGGAGAAGGGAGCAAGTTATGAAGCTTTACAATACACTTACAAGAAAAAAAGAAGATTTCGTCCCAATAGACGGACATACTGCGAAAATTTACACATGCGGGCCGACAGTCTATCAATTCGCTCAGATAGGCAACATGAGAACATACATTTTCATGGATCTTCTCCGCAGAGTCTTAAAGCACAACGGCTTTACACTTAAGCATGTCATGAACATAACCGACGTCGGACATCTAGTAAGCGACGCCGACGAAGGCGAAGACAAGATGGAAAAAAGCGCAAGGGAGCAAAAGCGCTCTCCGCTTGAGATCGCCGCCTTCTATACCGAGGCTTTCATGCGCGATATCGGGCGGCTGAACATCGAAAGCCCTGAAATAATAGCAAAAGCGACAGATAACATCCAGGAGATGATTGATTTTGTAAAAAAGCTCGTGGAAAAAGGATACGGCTATGAGACTTCCGACGGCATTTACTTTGACATAAGCAAATTTCCGGGATACGGAAAGCTGTCGCGAATGAATTTCGACGAGCAGCAAGCCGGAGCCCGTGTCGAGGTAAACGACGAGAAGCGCCACCCCTCCGACTTCGCGTTGTGGAAGAAGGCGCCGAAGGAGCATTTGCAGCAATGGCCCTCGCCCTGGGGGATGGGTTACCCGGGCTGGCATATCGAATGCTCCGCCATGGGGCTGAAATATCTCGGCGAGGAGTTCGACATCCACACTGGCGGAGTCGATCATATACCGATTCACCATGAAAACGAAATAGCACAGTCCGAAAGCCTTTTGGGACATCCCGCCGCCCGTATATGGATGCATGGCGAGTTCCTGCTGGTAGACGGCGGCAAAATGTCAAAGAGCCTCGGAAACTGCTATACTTTGGACCAGCTTATGGAAAGAGGATATACTCCGCTTGAATACAGGTATTTTTGCCTGAACGCCCATTACCGCTCCAAGCTTAATTTCACCTTCGACGCCATGGACGCGGCCAAAAAGTCTCTAAAGAAGCTGGTTTCGGCCGTCCACAGCCACAAAGGCGCGGACGGTGCCGTTGATCAGGGCATACTGGAAGGCTTCCGCTCGGAGTTTTTCGACGCTGTGAACGACGACCTCAACATACCCAAAGCCCTTGGAACAGTATGGAACATGGCGCGTTACGGCATAAAATCGGATGCGATCTACCGGCTTATTCTGGAAGCCGACCGGATACTGGCGCTCGATCTCGACAAGGAGCCGGCAGAAGATGAGGATATTGACCTTGACGCCGAGATAGAAGCCAAAATCGAAGCACGGCAGGCGGCGAGAAAGGCGAAGAACTTTGCCGAGGCCGACCGTATCCGCGACGAGCTCAGGCAGGCGGGAATAATCCTCGAAGATACGCCCCAGGGCGTCAAGTGGCGCAGGGCATAGGCATTAGGCGCTGGAGCACGGGCGAGGCCGATTCGGGGAAAAGAAAGGAAAAAGTCGTATGAAGCTGATGATGCTGGACGGCAATAGCATATTGAACAGGGCTTTTTACGCGATCCGCCTCTTTACGAACCATGAAGGTATATATACGAACGCCGTATACGGTTTCTTGAATATACTTTTCAAGCTTATTGATGAGGAAAAGCCCGACGGTGTTTGCGCGGCGTTTGACGTGCACGGCCCGACGCTCCGCAGTCGGCGATATGAAGCCTACAAGGCACAGCGCAAGGGGATGCCCGACGAGCTTGCAATGCAGCTGCCGATAATACGTGAAATTCTTGAGACTATGCAAATTCCCTGTTACGGCATGGAAGGCTATGAAGCCGACGATCTGCTCGGCACTCTCAGCCGTATGATCGAGGATTGCGGTTTCGAAGGAGTTGTCGTCACCGGGGACCGTGATTCCCTGCAGCTTGTCTCGGAGAGGATTACCGTAAAACTTATTACCACCGTAAAAGGACAGACCCTGACCAAAAACTACACTCCTGAATCCTTTAAGGAAGAGTACGGGTTCGAACCCCTTAGGATTATTGACCTGAAAGCATTGATGGGCGACCCTTCCGATAATATTCCCGGCGTCGCCGGAGTCGGGAAGAAGACGGCCGCCGATTTGGTGCAGAAGTTCGGGAAAATAGCCGACATTTATCAAAACCTCGAAGGCCTGGATATCAGCCGTTCCGTCAAAGACAAGCTTGCCGCCGGAAAGGATATGGCGGAGCTTAGTTACGAACTTGCAACGATAGACAGGCATGTCCCAGTAGAAATAGATATCAGTAAAATTGTACTGAAGCCTTACGACAAAGAAAAGCTGTACAAGCTCTTTCTCAGGCTGGAGTTTAAATCGCTGATCGAGAAACTCGGGCTGGAGGATTCCGCAAACGAGAGCTCAGCCCCGGAGGAAGACGATTTTCAATATTCAACAGAGCGTCTGAACCCGCATGAATGGAGATTGGTCTTAAACGCAGTCACCGATACCGTGGCGGTGGTTTGCCAGCCCGGGCTTCATGCACTTGCGTTTCACAATGACGGGAAGGTTTACATCGCGCGGGAATGCGACTTTGAAAAAAGCGAATATGAGAAGTTTTTAAAGGAGTTCTTCAGCGAAAAGATTAAAAAATGCGGCATCGATATAAAGGCGGACCTCAAGCAGCTGCTCGACCTTTCAATCGAAGCCGGAGGATATGTTTTCGACGTGGCGCTTTGCGCATATCTTTTCAATCCGGCCGAGGCAGGTTATTCGATAGAAAGACTTTCGCTTTCATATCTTTCAAAACAGGTGCCGTCCCCCAAGGAATATGAAGACGAAAGCGCTTTTTCTCCTTTGTCCCTCCGCAGCGGCGCAGAGGAAGCCATTGCCGCCCATGCCGCCGCGGTGTGCCGGTTGTACCGCAAAATGAAGGATCAGCTGGAAAACTCGGACATGAAGAAGCTTTATTACGACCTTGAGCTTCCGTTGTGCGAAGTTCTGGCGTCAATGGAGCATATCGGAATGAAGGTTGACGCGTCAAGCCTTTCGGCGTTTTCAGGGATGCTTGCCGAAAGGATCGAGCAATCACAGCGGGCCGTATACCTATATGCCGGATATGAGTTCAACATAAACTCCACTAAGATGCTGGGCGAGGTTCTGTTTGAAAAGCTCGGCCTTCCTCCCGTAAAAAAGACTAAATCGGGTTATTCGACCGACATTGAGGTGCTTGAGAAGCTCAGGGGCAAGCACCCCATCATCGAGGAAATAATCGAGTACAGGCAGCTGACCAAACTGAAATCGACTTACGCCGACGGACTGCTGAAGGTCATCGGGTGCGACGGGCGCATCCATACGAAGTTCAACATGATGGCGACGGCCACCGGAAGGCTTAGTTCTACCGACCCGAATCTTCAGAACATACCCATAAGGCAGGACCTGGGCAGCGAAATAAGAAAAATGTTCGTAGCCGAAGAAGGGTATCTGCTGGTTGACGCAGATTATTCGCAGATTGAGCTTCGAGTACTTGCGCATATTGCAAACGACCCCGCAATGATCGAAGCGTTCAAAAACGGCATGGACATTCACACGATTACGGCATCTCAGGTGTTTGGAGTTACAGTCGGAGAGGTTACGCCGGAGCTTCGCCGCAGGGCAAAAGCGGTTAATTTCGGAATTGTTTATGGAATATCCGACTTTTCGCTTGCAGAGGATATAGGTGTGACCAGAGCCGAAGCAAGATACTATATCGACAGCTATCTTACCCACTATTCAGGCATTCGCGAATATATGCGAAACGTTGTCGAGAATGCCAGGGAGACAGGTTACGTCAGGACGATCATGCACCGCCTCCGCTACTTGCCGGAGCTTAAATCAAAAAACTTCAACATACGATCGTTCGGCGAGCGCGCCGCGATGAACACGCCGATTCAGGGATCCGCCGCCGACATAATAAAAATGGCCATGCTCAGGGTGCACAGAAGGTTCAGAAAGGAAGGTCTCCGTTCCAGGCTCGTTTTACAGGTCCACGATGAGCTTGTGGTTGAAGCTCCGGAGGAGGAATCCGAGCTTGCCGCAAGGATTCTGAAGGAAGAGATGGAAAACGTCGCCGAGCTTCGTCTGCCGCTTGTGGCGGAGGTGTCGTCGGGAAAAACATGGTATGACGCAAAATAGCTGTTTGCCTGATTTCCGTTCACCGGATGGAGGTTAGTATGAATATTGTTTTCGTATGCACTGGAAATACCTGCAGAAGTCCGATGGCCATGGGAATATTCAATGCGCTCGCAAATAGCATGAACCTGCCGCACCATGCCGTATCCCGTGGGATAGCGGCATTTCCGACGCCCGCGACTGAAAATGCGGTGGCGGCCGCGAAGATTTACGGTGCCGACTTGAGCGGCCATATCGCTTGCCAGATTGACGAGGAGACCATGAAAAACGCCGGCAGGGTTTACGGATTGACCAGGCGTCATGTGGAAGTCCTGGTTTCGGCTTTTCCCCAATATAAACACAAAATTTTTCCGATATCGGACGAGGACATACCCGATCCATACGGAGGGAGCTTTGAGCAGTATGAGGAGACTGCGTACAGGATAAAAGATGCTGTTTCAGAAATTATCGAAATTCTTAAAGAGACAGACAGGGATAAAGATGAAGATAGAAATAACCGAAATGAGGCAGAGCCATCTTGACCAGATGGCGGAGCTTGAAAAGATCTGCTTTTCGCTGCCGTGGAGCAGGGACATGCTTGCGGATGAGCTGTCCAACAAGCATGCGAAGTATTACGTTGCAGTAACCGAAGACGGACGAGTTGCCGGTTACATAGGAATGCATGTGGTGCTTGACGAGGGATACATCACCAACGTCGCGACAGCGCCCGAGTTCAGACGGCAGGGTATTGCGAAGGCCTTAATCACAAAGGTACTCGAATACTGCAGATCAAAAGGCATGATATATATTACGCTCGAGGTCCGGGAGTCGAATGCCGGGGCAATTGCGCTTTATGAGAGCTTCGGGTTCAGAAAGATCGGCAAGAGGGCCGACTATTACCAGAAGCCTCTCGAAGACGCTTTGATAATGTTTTTAACTTTATAAAATGGAGAGCAAGGTTATCATATAATGGCAAATGCCTCTTGTATACTGAAAAACAGGAAAAATATCATACTGGCCATAGAGTCTTCATGCGACGAAACCTCCGTGGCAGTTGTGAGAAACGGCCGCGAAGTGCTTTCGAACGAAGTTATATCGCAGATCGATATGCACACCATATATGGCGGAGTGGTGCCGGAAATCGCATCAAGGAAGCATATCGAGGTTATTTGCGGCCTATCTGACAGGGCGGTCGGGAGTGCCGGCATTTCAAAATCAGAAATTGACGCGGTCGCCGTCACGTTCGCCCCCGGTCTTATCGGCGCGCTTCTGGTTGGCGTAAACTTCGCTAAAGGAACAGCTTTTGCGCTAAACAAGCCGTTGATCCCGGTGCATCATATCCGCGGGCACGTCGCGGCAAACTATATAGCTTTTCCCGAACTTGAGCCGCCTTTTATGTGTCTTGTCGCGTCGGGAGGCCATACTCTTCTGCTCGGCGTAGACGGCTATACCGATTACAAAATTATCGGCTCCACCAGGGACGACGCTGCGGGCGAAACCTTTGACAAGGCCGCACGGGTACTCGGCATAGGCTATCCGGGCGGGAAAATAATAGACCGGCTCGCAGCCGGCGGTGATCCGGCCGCATATGCGCTGCCCAGGGCAAAGGTTGAAGGATGTCCTTACGACATGTCTTTTTCCGGGCTGAAAACCGCGGTGATAAATCTAATCCACAATGCCGAACAGCGAGGGGAGGAACTCGACCTCCATAATCTCGCGGCGTCATTCTGCATGGCCGTAAGCGATATGGTAACGGGAAGGTCGATCGACGCATGCAGGGAGTTCGGATACAAAAAGCTTTGCGCGGCCGGAGGAGTAGCGGCAAACTCCGTCATACGCAGGGAGCTCGAAAAGGGCGCCGGGGAAGCGGGGATCGAGCTTTATATACCCCCCGTCGGCCTGTGCGGGGATAACGCGGCAATGATCGGATGCCAGGCGTATTATGAATGGATGGAACATCATACAGCATGTATGGAGTTAAACGCATACGCCACATTGGGAGCCGATTATGATTATAGCGGCATGTTTTTCTAAACTGATTGACAATAAAAGCATAAAAATATAAAATATTCAAATCGACTTATATTACAGAGGAGCTGCTTTTTCGATGAAGAAACTCGGGTTGAACGAAATTCGGGAGAAATATCTTGCCTTTTTTGAAAGCAAGGGCCACCTTCGCCTTCCTAGCTTTTCGCTTGTTCCGGAAAACGACCCGTCCCTGCTGCTTATCCCTGCCGGAATGGCGCCGCTTAAGCCCTACTTTATGGGCGAGCTGACGCCTCCGTCAAAACGTGTGACGACATGCCAGAAGTGCATCCGCACAAACGACATTGAAAACGTCGGGCTGACCGCACGCCATCTGACCTTTTTCGAAATGCTCGGCAATTTCTCGTTCGGCGATTATTTCAAGCCCGACGCTACAAAATGGGCTTGGGAGTTTGTCACCGAGGTGCTCGGAATGCCGGAAGACCGTCTTTATGTTTCGATTTACGAAGAAGACGATGAGGCCCGCGACATCTGGATAAATCATGTAGGCGTCCGACCGGACCACGTCTTTAAGATGGGACGCGCCGACAACTTCTGGGAAATTGGTACCGGATCTGGTCCGTGCGGCCCATGCTCCGAGATATATTTCGACCGCGGGGAGAAATACTCCTGCGGACCCGACTGTCATCCCGGCTGCGATTGCGACCGGTTCGTCGAATTCTGGAATCTGGTATTTACTCAGTTCAATAACGACGGAAACGGCAACTACCTGCCGCTTGAACATAAAAACATCGATACCGGAATGGGCCTTGAGCGTATAGCCTGTATATTGCAGGAAGTGGATTCGCTCTTTGAAGTGGATACCATGACGGCAATCACCGACAGGGTCAGCGAAATATGCGGCAAAAAGCGCGGCGTCGACCCGAAGACCGATGTATCCCTGCGTATCATCACCGACCATATACGCTCGACGGTCATGCTTGTCTGCGACGGAGTCATCCCGTCAAACGAAGGCCGCGGATACGTGCTGCGCCGTCTGATACGCAGAGCCGCGCGCCACGGAAGGCTTCTCGGCATTCCGGGCGAGTTCCTGACCGACCTCTGCGATACCGTGTTCAAGGTTTCCGGAGAAGCGTATCCTCAAATCGTTGAAAAGTCCGATTACATCCGTCAGGTCGTACGCATGGAGGAGGAGCGCTTCGCTAAGACCATCGACTCGGGTCTTGTCCGTCTCAACGACATGATCGCGGCACTGAAGGAAGCGGGCAGCGGCGTGCTGTCGGGAGAAGACGCCTTCAGGCTATATGACACCTACGGATTCCCGATCGATCTGACTATTGAGATCCTCGCGGAACATAATCTGACGCTTGACCGTCCTGCGTTCGACGAGCAAATGCAGGCCCAGCGAGAACGCGCCCGGAGCGCGCGCGGACGCCAGGGAGGCCTCGGTTGGGTAGAGGGCGGAAATGAATTCGGAGCCGGGCTTAAATCCGAGTTTATAGGTTATGAATCGCTCGAATGCGAATCAAAAATCCTCGCAGTCGCTGTCGAGGGCGAAGAAGTCGGCGGCATGTCCGCCGGGATGAAGGGCATACTTATTCTTGACCGCACGCCTTTCTATGCTGAAAGCGGCGGACAAGTCGCAGACCACGGGGTTATAATTACAGGAAGCGCTCGCTTTGCCGTGGACGACGTTCAAAAGACGGCCGACGGCCGTATTTTCCACTTCGGCAAGCTTGAATCGGGCGAGCTGAAAATCGATGAAACCGTTACAGCGAAAGTTGACGCCAGGCGCCGGAAAGCCGTCATGCGCGCCCATTCCGCGACCCATCTTCTGCAGAAGGCGCTCAGAAACACGTTGGGAAACCATGTCGAGCAGGCGGGTTCGCTTGTCGAACCGGACAGGCTCCGTTTCGACTTTACGCATTTCGCCGCTCTCACGCCGGAGGAACTGGCGAAAGTCGAAAATGAAGTAAACGAATCCATTATGGAAGGTTACGATATCGATATCCGGGAAATGCCGGTCGCGGAAGCCAAAAAGCTCGGAGCGATGGCGCTTTTCGGGGAAAAGTACGGCGACGTCGTCCGAGTCGTCCGTATGGGTGATTATTCGATAGAGCTTTGCGGCGGAACGCATCTTGACAACACGGCGAAAGCCGGCCTCTTCAAAATAATGTCGGAGTCCTCAATTGCCGCAGGCGTGCGCCGTATCGAGGCTAAAGTAGGCAATGCCTTCATTGAGGAATTCAATGACCGCACAAATACCATATATACAGTTGCCGAAACGTTGAAAACAACACCTGCAGAGCTTGAGAAACGAATCAGCCAGATACAGGAAGAAGCAAAAGCCCTTCGCAGGGAGCTTGACGGCATGCGTACCAGGGAAGCCATCGGCAGCGTCGAGAAGCATCTTGCCGGAGCAAAATCCGTCAATGGACTGAAGGTGATCGCTTCCCAAGCCGGCGAAGTCGATGTGCAGACTCTTCGCAGCATGGGCGACTGGCTTGTTGATAAAGAACCCGGCATCGTGGCCGTCCTTGCCTCGACTTCGGAAGGCAAGGCCACATTCCTCGCCGTTTGCGGAAAGGAAGCGGTTAAGCGCGGAATGCATGCCGGAAATCTTGTCCGCGAAGTCTGCAAAGCCGCCGGCGGAAGCGGAGGCGGAAAACCGGAATCCGCAATGGGCGGAGGAAAGGATCAGCAAAAGGTTGACGACGCGCTGAAGGTAGTCGAAGATTATGTTGCAAAAAACGTGAAGGAGTGATAAAATGTCCGACTGTTTGTTCTGCAGGATCGCGGCAGGCGAAATACCGTCCGCCAAGGTATATGAGGATGAGTATGTCTATGCATTCAAGGACATAGATCCACAGGCCCCCACGCACATCCTGTTTATCCCAAAGACGCATATCACTTCTGCCGCCCATATCACGGCCGAAAACTCAGCCGTAGTTTCTAAAATCTTTGAAGCGATCGCATTGGTCGCGGAAGAACTGGGACTTCAGAACGGTTTCAGGGTCGTATCAAACAGCGGACCCCAGGCACAGCAATCCGTGCCTCATCTGCACTTCCATGTGCTTGGCGGCCGCGACATGACCTGGCCTCCGGGCTGATATCAAGGTTGCGGGTGTGCGAAAGCTGGCTCTGTTCGCATTCGGCTTTGCTGCCGCAATATTCCTTGCAATGTATGCTCTCGGGGAGCATGTGATTGTCCTCGCTTCAACGGCGGGGACAATCGCAGTATTGCTCTCCTTTTCATATCTTAAAAGATATAAAGCCATTGTCCTGACGATGTTTGCAATCTTTGCCGGAGCGTTGTGGTGGATCTTATACAGCACCGTTGTGTATGAACCGGCCGCAGCTCTGTATAATAAGCAGCAAACCGCATCGTTTATTGTGCTTGATTATCCGGAAAATTACGCGTATTCGTCAAGAATTTACGTTAATACAGAAACGGGATATAAAGCAAACCTCAGGCTTTATGACAAAATCGATCTGAAGCCCGGGGACCGGATAACCCTGCCTGTATCCTTTGAAAAACCGCAAGAGACCAGGGATTTTGATTTCTATTTGTATTACCGCTCCAAGGGTATTTTTCTGGACGCTTCGCAGGCAGGACCTGTTATAACGGAGAGGTGCGATAAAACTCCTTTATCGCTGCTGCCGACCGAGATCAGGCATTCTATCAACCGCAGGCTGGGGATGTTGTTTTCCGGAGATGAGAAGGGCTTAATCAGCGGTCTGCTCACCGGAGACAAATCGGAAATATCACAGGGTTTTCAGTTTGCATTGTCCTCAGCGGGAATGTCGCATATCATTTCCGTATCCGGTATGCACGTATCCTTTTTGGTAGGCTGTATACTGTTTGTCGGAAGGAAAAGAAGGGCCGCGTCATTTATTGCTATTCCCGCAATCGTTTTCTTCGCGGTTATGACCGGAGCTTCCCCGTCGGCCGTTCGCGCGTGCATAATGCAGTCAATGATGCTGATTTCGGTTTTGGTCGGAAGGGAAAACGACGCGCTGACGTCTCTTTCCGCCGCGCTGCTGTTTTTGCTGATTATAAACCCGTTCAGCATCGCGGACATAGGCTTGCAGCTGAGTTTCCTTTCGACTCTCGGCATTATACTGTTTTCACCGCGGATCAGCGAATGGCTAAGCGCCAGAATGCCAAAAAGAATCCGTCGGAATTTCATAATACGTTTCATAAACGGAACGCTTGCGGCTACGTTTTCGGCAACGCTTCTGACATCGCTGCCGGTCGCGTTATACTTCGGCCGAATATCTCTTATAGCTCCTCTCAGCAATCTGTGCTCGCTTTGGATGGTTACCGCCGTCTTTACCATCGGCATATTATGTGTTATTCTTTCGTTTATTTATATGCCGCTTGCCGGTTTGGCTGCCATTCCGATCAACTTTGGCCTGAAGTATATAAAGGCAGTTTCGTATCTCTCTGTTCGCGTTCCGTTTTCGTCGCTGAATACCGACGATCCATATATTGCTTTCTGGCTGATCTTTGCCAGTATTGTCGTTTTCGTTTGGATAACCGGAGATAAAAACCGTCTTCAATCAATCCTTTCGATATGCATGACGGTGTCTGCTTTGGCATTGGTGCTGCTGTTTTCCGAGCTGAGCATGTTGTCTGCCGATATGGTTTTTACGGTGCTTGACGTCGGGCAGGGACAGGCCTTAGTGGCGACTTCAGGCGCATACACGGCGATGATTGACTGCGGCGGCGACAGGTGGCCCGGCGCAGGAAACATAGCGGTCGGGTATTTGCTTGGCAAAAACAGACGCAGAATAGATTTACTGATGCTGACTCATAACCATGCGGATCATGTAAACGGTCTGGAAGACCTTATGGAGCATGTGGAAATAGGATGCGCAGCGCTGCCCGATACCGAAGCATGCGAAGAAACGGCTGAATTCCTTAGAGAACACGGTGTCGAGGTCATTTCAGTAAGCGAAAACCTTATTGCCGATATGGGCAGATGCAGGATAAAGCTTTTCCGGCCCATAGTAAAGAAAAGCGGCGATGAGGAAGCCATGTGCATACTGCTCTCGTCTGGTGACTTTGATATCCTTGTAACAGGCGATTCCGCTTTCATATCGGAGCGCATCCTGATAGAGAGGGAAAAGCTCCCGGACATCGAACTGTATATAGCCGGGCACCACGGTTCAAAGCAATCTTCGGGCGACGCGCTCCTGGACACCGTCAAGCCCGAAACGGCTGTTATTTCCGTCGGTCAGAACAGCTATGGACATCCGTCTACCGAGACCGTCTCAAGGCTGGAACAGCGAGGAATACATATTTACAGGACGGACAAACAGGGCTCGATAGAAATCAAAGTGAAAGGGTGAGAGACCGATGGCTCAGCAGAAAACGGAGTCGGGAGTCAAGCTCCTGAAAAACGACATAAGCAGCGGGCTCATTAAAAACCTGTATATCTTTCACGGAGAGGAAAAATACCTTCTTGAGCATTACCTCGGGCAGCTTAGGGCAAAGCTGGTGGATCCGGCGATGGAGCAGTTCAACAGTATTGTGCTTGAGGGAAAGGACCTGAGTATGGATGATCTATCCGATGCGGTTGAATCTCTCCCCATGTTTTCCGAGCACAAGCTTGTGGTTGTAAGGGACTTTGACATATATAAAGCCGACGAATCAAAAAGGAATCTGCTGGAATCATTGATCGCCGATATTCCCGATAGTACCTGCCTTGTGTTTGTGTATGATTTGCTTGAGTTTAAGGCCGATGCCAGAATGAAAATTCATAAGGCAATCGTAAAGACTGGAAGAATCGTCGAGTTTCCGAAGCAGGAGACCGGGGACCTTGTAGCCTGGCTGAAGCGCAGGTTCAGGGCGCTGGGCAAGTACATCGATTCCTCCGAAGCCGAATACATGCTGTTTATATGCGGAAAGCTGATGCAGCCGCTTGCACTGGAAGTTGAAAAGGTGGCGGCCTATGCAAAATCGGAAAGGATCGGCAGATCGGATATAGATGCCGTTTGCTCTCCGGTTCTCGATGCCGTGATGTATAAAATGACCGACGCCGTTATAGAACAGAGATATGGCGATGCAATAAAGGTTCTCAGGGACCTTGTCGCCATGAAAAACGAGCCGATAGCCCTGCTGGCCGCGCTGGGAAAACAGTTAAGGACTTTGCTTTACACATGCGTAGCCATTGAAAAGGGCGGTGCGGAGACGTTTCTTAGACAGGAAATGGGGATCACTTATCCGTTTATTATTCAAAAAACTATTGCAAACGCCGGGAAACTGACGTTTGCATGGTGTTCAAAAGCGGTTCGGATGTGCGCCGAGTGCGACTACCGGATGAAAACAACCGGAGAGGACAAGGGACAGCTGCTGGAGTTTTTGATTCTGCGACTGAGCCAGCTGAAGGTCGAATAGAATGGATAAAGTTAAGGAAGTTATAATCGTAGAAGGGAAATACGATAAAAATACCGTATCCCAGGTGGTGGATGCCCTGATCATAGAAACATCCGGCTTTCAGGTATTTTCAAACCGTGAGAAGCTGAATCTTATCCGGAAGCTTGCAGAAGCCCGCGGTATTATCATTCTTACGGACAGCGATTCCGCCGGTTTTCTGATACGTAATCACATTAAGGGAGCCATCCCGCAGCATCAAATCAAGCATGCGTATATACCCGACATCCCCGGAAAGGAGCACAGAAAACGGGAGCCTTCCAAGGAAGGCATGCTTGGAGTCGAGGGTATGACGCGCGATGTTATTCTACGTGCCCTGAAGCAGGCGGGCGCCACTTTTGAGCCGAGTTCAGAAGGATCCCTTCATAAGGACAAGGAAGAACCTCTTTCCATAGCGGACCTGTTTGAAATGGGGTTAACCGGCGGGCCCGGGAGTTCGGAAAAGCGCAGGAAGCTTCTGCGCAGGCTAGAACTTCCCGAGCGAATGTCATCATCGGCCATGCTCGACGTCCTTAACATTCTCTTCTCACGCTCAGAATTCAAGTACTTCCTCGAAACCCTAAAGAGGGACGGTTCCTCTGTTGGGTGAGAGCTGATAAAAAATCGGGTAGGATGTTACTTAACTAGTGAGTAACGTCCTGCCCGATTACTTTGCTTTATTGTCAGACCCAAAAAAGGAACAGTCCTACTGTGCCGTTCACTTGGGGGGTTTTAGAAGACGCGGCCTGAACCGACGTAATATTTTGAGTAGTATGAGTCGCTGAGGGAGGAAATGCTGAGTGTCTTGCCGGGGCTCACGGCGTGGATAAACTTGTTGTCGCCGATATAGATGCCGACATGGCTTGCCCTGCGCGAGCTGCCGGTGTTGAAGAAAACAAGGTCGCCGGGAAGAAGCTCGGATTTGCTTATAATTGTAACCTTATCCATTTGCGAGCTGGCGCCGGGATTAAGGGTATAGCCGAAATTCTTGAATACATAGTATACAAAACCCGAGCAGTCAAAACCGGTGGAAGGGGAGCGTCCGCCCGAGGTATATTTTGTGCCGATGTACTGTTTAGCAAATTCGACTATTTGGGAACGAAGCTCCGCATAGACATCGTCGGATGAAACAGCGGCCGAGGTATCGCCGGCAGAAGCGGAAGCATTTGACGAGGCGTTTGCCTGCGCCGGCTGTTCCTTAATTGCAAAATAGTCGGGATGTATGTAGCCGGTATAAGAGTTGTATTTAATCTTATACCAACCGTTTTCGATCCCGATAATTTCTGCGGCAGTATTCTGGCGGAGCTGACAAATTATCGGATTTGACGTGCCGGGGCGTGACCTGACGTTAACTACGGATCCGGTTACGACACCCGTCAAGGGAGAATCGCTGAGATCCGAGTTTTGTGTTTCGGTCAGATATTCGGCATACATGTATCCTTCTTTATATTTATAGCTGACTTTATACCAGCTGCCGATCTGATCGAGGATTATCACCTTGTCGCCGCGAGGGGCGGTTGCAACGACGGAAGCTTCCGTGGAAGCCGATGATCGCATATTGAGTGCGCTTGCATCGACCGTCCCTACGGATACTTCGGCGGCTGCGGCAGCCAGTGTAAGAGCAGCGGCGGCGACAAGAGATGTTACGATTTTTTTAGGCAGGGAAGACAAAGCAGACATTTTAACCTCCTGGATTTTGGCTTGCTGAGAGATCAGCAGATGAGCTTACGAAAGAGCTCTGTTCAGCCAGATAGAAGCCAGGTCCATTGCTTCATAAAGTCCGTTCTTCTCGCTTTTTTTAACCACACGGTCTTTCGACTTTATATCTGGATCGGTGAGCTGCAGCTGCACGGAGACTTTTGTGGTCAGGTCTAGATCCTTGACCTTTTTTGTCTCCATAACCTGCATCATGATAATATATTTATCGGTTATATTGCCGTAATAAATAATATTACCCTGACGGATAAGAGGATAGCCCTTATAAATAAGAGTGGCAGGTTTCTCGGCCATAAACACCTCCATGGGAATTATGCATATCAATTTTGTAACAATTTGTTACTGTATTGTAACACATGTACTAAGTTTTGTCAAATCATTGAGATCGGAAAATGAAGGAATAAATAAAAACAGAGGGCAATCTGCAAGCTTTTAAGAAAAGCTTCGCATATTGCCCTCCAAACGACAAGATAAATTCAGATATCGAAGATAAGCGGATGAAAATAAGCCGGGGGTTCTAGTCGGAGAGATAATGCTTTACAAGCTGCTGCATAAGTTCATCCCGGTCGATCTTGCGGATGAGGCTGCGCGCATTGCGATGATTTGTAATGTAAGTGGGATCCTCCGAAAGAAGATAGCCGACGATCTGGTTTATAGGGTTATATCCTTTTTCCTTGAGAGAAGCATAAACCGAGGTCAGTATTGCTTTCATTTCCTGTTCATGCTCTTCGGCCAGATTGAACTTGCGTGTGTTGTCCATGCTCAGATCCCTCCGGACGTTCCATCAGCTGGTTTTATTATTTATATTTTACCGCGAAATTAAAGTGGTGTAAAGTAGAAAAATTAATAAAGTCAGTTTGGTAAGGAATATATTTACCGAAGAGTTGCACCAAATTCGCGGTTGAGGGCTTCGAGCACGAGGTTGAACTGCGCGTCGGCTTCCGCGTCGCTCAGAGTGCGGTCGGCATGCCTGAATACCAGCGACATCGCAACGCTCTTTTTGCCGTCCGGCACCTGACCGCCGGTGTAGACGTCAAATATATCAACGCTTTCTAGCAGTGGACCGGCGGTATTCTTAACGACGCTCAACAGGCTGCCTGCCGGTATCGAAACGTCGCATACCACCGCCATGTCTCTGGTGGTTGCAGGGAACCTCGGCAGAGGGGTATATTCGGGATCCGGACCTTTGGATATATAAAGTGTTTCAAAGTCCAGCTCAGCCGCATAAACCGGAACATCTACGCCGTAATTCTCTGACACCGCCGGATGTACCTGACCGAATACGCCGATGCAAGCGTCTCCGCAGTAAATACGGGCGCATTGTCCCGGGTGGTAGGACGGTTGATCCGATGCCCCTTCAAAACGGTAATCACGTATACGGAGCGCTTTCAGAATGGCTTCTATATCGCCCTTCATGTCGAAGAAGTCAAGATCTCCATATGCTCCGAGGGTCAGGATTTTCTTTTCGACGGGGAGCTTTTCTCCCGACGGCAGATATACGCCGGCAAGCTCATAAAGCCTGATTCTCTCGTTACGGCTGTTGTAATTTCTCGCAACCGTCTCGAGCATTGACGGAAGAGTGACGGTTCTCATTATGCCGGTATCTTCACCAAGCGGATTAAGAATTGTCAGTGAGTTTCTGAGTGGGCTGTCCTTTGGCATGCGGATTTTATCGTAATATGATGGGCTTATAAACGAATAGGTAATGATTTCAGAATACCCAAGAGACCGGCACAGCTCGTCGAGCAGTTTGGCCGTCTTTTGACGTTCGGTCAGGACGCCGATGGTTGTGGCTCCTTCCGTCAGAGTCATCGGAATCTCGTCATAGCCGTACATTCTGGCTATTTCTTCAGCGAGATCCGCCATACGCTCGACATCCTGCCGCCACGAAGGTATAGTGACAGTTTTGTCTTTTACTTCAAAACCGAGCAGTTCAAGCGATTCGGCCATAAACGACTCGGATATCCCGGTGCCGAGCAGAGCGTTTATTTTTTCGGGCTGAAGGGGAAGCGTCCTTGAATTATACGGAACGGTATTGACGTCAATAATACCATCAACGACACGCCCGGCGCCGAGAAGCTCGACAAGCTCGCAGGCCCTTTCCAGGGCGGGAATGACGTTTTCGGGATCCAGCCCTTTTTCAAAACGGGCCGAGGACTCGGTTCTCATTCCGAGAGCGATCGCAGTGCGGCGTATAGACGGGCCGCTGAAGTTGGCGGACTCGAAAACTATGGTTTTGGTGCTTCCCGTGACTTCGCTGTTGGCTCCGCCCATTACTCCCGCAACGCCCACAGCCTTTTTCTCGTCGGCAATCAGAAGCATGCCTTCGTTCAGCGCGCGGTTTTTCGAGTCCAACGTGTCAATTGACTCACCTTTACAGGCGGTGCGGACAATGATCTTTTTCCCGTCGATGCATGCAATCGAATGCGTGCATGGGCTGGCCGTATTCGAGCATTACATAGTTTGTAATATCGACAATATTGTTGATAGGACGGACACCCGAGGCATGCAGGCGCTCACGAAGCCAGGCGGGGGAAGGCTCGATTCTGACATCGGTCACTACACGTGCGGCGTACCGTTTGCAAAGGTCGCTTTTAACCTCGACGCTGAGGTAATCTTTTATGTCGCCTCCGCCTCCCTTTACGGTAGGATAATGAACCTTAAGGGGACGTTTGAAAACGGCGGCGGTTTCACGCGCAAGACCTATGACGCTCAGGCAATCGGGACGGTTCGGGGTAATTTCAAACTCCGCGACTATGTCGTCAAGTCCCAGCACCGGCCGGATGTCATCGCCGGGCGAGACGCCTTCGAGAGAAATATCCGACTTTTCGTCATTGAGGATCAGTATGCCTTCGGGATTCGCACCCGGAACATTATGAAGAGTCAGTCCGAGCTCCGCAAAGGAGCAGAGCATTCCGTTGGATTCGACACCGCGCATTGTTGTTTTTTCGATGCGGACACCTCCGGGAAGCGTTGATCCCGCGAGGGCCACTGGGACAATGTCGCCGGCTTTGACATTTGAAGCGCCGGTGACGACGGTAACGGGTTTGGATTTTCCGATATCGACGGTGCAAACCGAAAGTTTGTCGGCATTGGGGTGAGGAACGACTTCAAGAAGCCTGCCGACAACGACATTCTTTAATTCTGCGCCCAGGTCGGTATATCCTTCGATTATCGAACCGGACATTGTCATCCTGTGGGCGTATTCTTTATCTGATATATCCGACACATCGACAAACTCATTCAACCATTTTCTTGACAGTTTCATTTCAGGCCTCATTTCTCCGGAATTATGGAAGGATGGGGAACAGCTCTGATCTCCGGTTTTTAAGATTTGCTTGCTTTGAGTTTAGTTATGTTGATATGCTTCCTCGGGTATTAGAACTGAGAAAGGAAACGCATGTCGTTTTCGAAGAACAGCCGCATGTCGCTTACTTTGTAGCGGCGCATCGTCATACGATCGGTGCCAAGCCCGAACGCAAACCCGGAATAAACATCCGGATCGATTCCGCAGTACTCGAGCACGCGGGGATGGACCATGCCGCAGCCAAGCATTTCAATCCATCCTTCACCCTTGCAGACCCGGCATCCCGTTCCGTGACATGCAAAGCACATCAGGTCCACTTCCGCGGAAGGCTCGGTAAAGGGGAAATGATGCGGGCGGAAACGCGTCCTGGTATCCCTGCCGTAAATTTGCTTGAAAAGGGAATCGAGCGTTCCCTTAAGGTCTCCCATGGTGATGCCTTTGTCGACTACAAGGCCCTCAACCTGATGGAACATTGGGGAATGCGTTGCGTCCACCTCGTCTTTCCTGTAGACGCGCCCCGGGGCGATTATGCGGATAGGGGGCCGGCGTTTTTCCATTACGCGTATCTGCACGGAAGAAGTTTGTGTTCTGAGCAGCACGTCGTCGCTGAAATAAAAGGTATCCTGCATGTCGCGGGACGGATGGCCCTCCGGCGTGTTCAGGGCGGTGAAGTTGTAATATGTGGTTTCGATCTCGGGACCTTCGGCTATTTCAAAACCCATGCCGAGGAAAATATCCTTTACTTCGTCAAGAAGGATGCTCATGGGATGCTTGTGACCAAGGTGCCTCCGCTTGCCTGGGAGGGTAACGTCAAGTGTTTCGGCTTTGAGCCTGTTTTCTAGTTCCATAGCCGCAATTTCTTCGGAACGTGTCTCAAGCGCGTCCTCGATAAATCGCCTGACCTCGTTTGCAAGAGCGCCTATCACAGGCCTCTCTTCCGCGGAAAGCGTGCCCATTTGCTTTAGAATGGACGTCAGTTCTCCTTTTTTCCCGAGATACCGAACTCTCAGCGCTTCAAGGGCCTGGCTGGATGAAGCGGCGTTAAGCTCCTTCTCGGCCGACAGTTTTAATGCTTCCAGTTTTTCTCTCATTACAGTCTCCCTTTCTCCGGATAAATGCGAGTATTGCCGCATTTCATGCTATAAACCGTTCTCGCTTTTCCCGGACATGTAAAATAAAAAGCTCCATCCCATATGGGACGAAGCTGATCTTCGCGGTACCACCCAAATTCGGCGTAAAAACGCCGCACTCACAGGGGTCAGACAACCCCCTTTGCCTTAACGCGGCAACAACGCCGTATCCTACAAGCGCAAGCCTTCAGACCGGGGCTCGAGGGTGAACTTCACACGGAAATCTTAACTCGCGGCTTTCAGCCGACGGCCGCGATTCTCTGTTTAAGACCAGCCGGGTTACTCTCCCTGTCTTTGCCTTTGAAATATGGATAGACTATATATATCATAACTTCAGAATTATTTCAAGTATAAAAATCTTGTGATGTAATTAACCCTCATACGCAAAAAACAAGGCCGGCTGCTATCTGCAGAGCAGCCGGCTCAATCAGTTTTGTAATCGTTGTTTGAATGTTCATAGAATGTTATAATTTGCAAAAATTTTTCAAACTCTTAATTTTTTCCTGACTGAGCAAAGATTGCGTATGAGGAAAGTATAGTAAACACCAGTATACCCGAATAATGGTATCTTCCCGCCACTTCTGCGAGCATATGCGAGATGCTCAGTCCGATGAAGTAGAGGGGGAAAAGAAGCAAAAGAGGTTCCTGAGGATTTATGAAAAGCAAAATAAGCGCGACACATGAAAGAATTATTGTAAAGTGATAATAGCCGTTGCATAAAGTCACCAGCAGATTTGTGTACTTCTGATTCGGAATTATGCTGTTCATATAATTGACCACGGCGGTATCGTTGGCCCACAGATGTTCATATTTGCGATACAGAAGGTTTCCGAAATCCAGATTGTCATTGGTCAATCGTTCTTTTAGCCTTTCAAGCATTTCCTTCTGGGCGTCCTGGGCCGACCACCCGGGTCTGTCACTGTATTGAAAGAGCAGGTTTGCATCCTCGGTGTTATATCTGCCGAGCGATTTTCCGTTGAAACCCACGTATAGACTGTAGCCGTGCACAGTGGCGGGTTCTTCGCCGATTTTTGACGTTATGAAACGGGTTGCCGGCGGAAACAGCAAAAAATAAACGGCTGTGGTTACGACGAAGAATATCAGCTTGTTTATGTCAGCCTTTTTGCCTGAGCTCCCGTCGGGGATTAATATGAACAGGATGATAAACAGCGAAATTAAAATGATCAGCGCGATCGGACGCACCATATTTACGGCAAAAAGCATAATAGCGAGGATGACTGCGGAGAGGACAACATGCGGCAGGGATTTCGAGAAAACACGTTTTCGGCATATCGCGACGATCCATGCCCAGGCGCCCAATATCAGTGCAGAGTAAAAAGGCTCGGACAATGCAAACATATTATACATCGTCTGTGACGGATAAAAAACCCAGATAAGGCCTGCGGAGAAGGCCGCGCATTTTGAAAAGAGTTTATTGCAAATATAATAAATCAGTAAAAGAGATACGCATGTCAGTAATACGTTGACAAGGGGAGGAATAAGGGTTGATGCGCCGAAGACCTTAAAGAAGAGGCTCAGAAAATACGAGTACCCGAAAATGTGAGGGAACAGGGCTATATATCGTCCGTTGGCGACGACACCGCGTTCGGCCAGATCATTTGCCGCGTCGAAAAACGTCTTGTAATCCACAAGAGGTTCGATGCGGAACTTCAGAACCCAAAACAGCTTTACGCCGACGCACAATGACAGGAGAACGGCAAGAAGCAGCGAATGGGGCCTGCCTTGAATAAAGGAGCGGGCTTTCCTCAACAGAAGCCCGCCGATCAATAAGCATGCCGTAACGGCAAGTGTTTTCCAATAAATTTCCGTACCGGTGTTAGCGGTGAAGAAAAGGAATGAAACGAAAGAGATTAAAGCAAAACAGAGAAGAAGAACCGCTTTGCGGCAAAAAAACGGAAACTTGTCACGAATCCCAGTTGTGCCAGATTTCCTGGACATCGTCGTTATCCTCCAGCATTTCGATGAGCTTGGTCATGTTCTTGATCTGCTCATCGTCGGTCAGAGTTACATAGTTTTTTGGAACCATTTCGACCTGTGCGCTGATGAAACTGTAGTTTTTTGCTTCAAGTGCCTCGCGAACCGATCCGAACTCGTCGGGATCGGTGTAGATTTCAAAACACTCTTCTGTTGCTTCGAAATCTGACGCTCCGCAGTCCAGGGCGTCCATCATGACCAGATCTTCGTCGAGATCCCCGCGTTCGATTACGATTACACCCTTACGGTCGAACTGCCAGGATACGCAGCCCGTCGCGCCAAGGTTTCCGCCGTACTTATCGAAATAATGGCGGATATCGGAAGCGGTGCGATTACGGTTATCGGTCATTGTCTCGACAATTACGGCTATTCCCGCGGGGCCATATCCCTCATATGTGATGCTCTCGTAGTTGGACTGGTCCGTGTTGCCGGCGGCGCGGGCAATAACGCGGTTAATATTATCGTTTGGGACGTTTGCGGCTTTTGCTTTGGCAATGACGTCGCGAAGCTTGGAGTTCGAAGCGGGATTAGGGCCGCCTTCTTTTACCGCAACGATTATTTCCCTTGAGAGCTTCGTAAATATTTTAGCCCGCTGGGCATCGTTTTTACCCTTGGTTGCCTGAATATTTTTCCACTTAGAATGTCCTGACATAAGTATCTCCTGTTCTCCGGCAAAGTAAACCTTATATGACAACATCCGTAATAAGGCAGACGCGGTCATAAAACCGGAATGAAATTAAGATTTTTTATGGTAGACCTATGAAATAAAACTATGTACTGATAAGCAAAATGATGCCAGCATTAAGTATGCAAAACGACGCTGTCCGAAAACCATAACAATTATATTCGCAACACAATTATGTGTCAATAATCATGTCGAAGAGTTCGTTGAGCCTGTTATGGTTTCCCTGAAGCCAAAGCGCACCGAAAACCGCTTCAAGACCTGTGGCGGCATGGTACTTCGCGGGATCGGCGTTTTTGGGCAGAGTGCGGACATGTGCGTTCCGGCCTCTCAAAAAGACGGATGTCTCCTCGGGGGTCAGCGAATCCTTTATTTTAATATAAGCGTTATACTGTGCCTCGGCATTTACGTATTTTAATGTCTCGCTGTGCATGCCTCGGTTGGTGAGGCCCGACTCCGTGCATATCTTTGTCCTGACCATAAGCTCGTAGACGGAATCACCCAAATGCGCCAGCGCAAGGATGTTCTGCGCCGCGATTTCGCTTTTATCGAGCGAAACATTAAAATAATCCTTCATATCAAGCTCCTTTTGATTTTACTACTTCTTGGTGATGAACTTAGACGCGGATTTTAGCATCAGGCGCTTTGTCCCCTGCGAAAAAGCGACTTCGACCAATGCGTCGCCGCCCATGGGCTTTATAGACAAAACCATTCCCTGGCCGAAGGCCTTATGCTCGATCATGTCGCCCTTTTTGATATCGGGCAGGGAAGAGGAAGCGGTATGCAAAGCCGATACGTCCGGAACGTCGGCAATTATCCTGCGACGATGCTCAGCGGAAACCCTTTCAGCCTTATATGTCTGTTTTCTCGGTGATTCGATTTCGATCTTGCATTCGTCGGGGATCTCGTCGACGAATCTGGAAACGCGATTGAACGAGGTCTGGCCGAAGAGCATACGCTGCCGTGCATGTGTGATGAAAAGCTGTTCGCGGGCCCTTGTGATGCCCACGTAGCAAAGTCTTCGTTCTTCCTCGAGTTCTTCCGCGAATCCCATGCTTCTTAGCCCGGGGAAAAGCCCTTCCTCAAGACCCGCAAGAAAAACGGATGGGAACTCCAGCCCTTTGGCGCTGTGGATGGTCATCATAACCACCGCGTCGGCTTCCGTATCATAGCGATCGATATCGGTGAACAGGGAAATCTCGTCCAAAAAGCCCGCAAGGGAGGGTTCTTCCACCTGCTGATAATATGAAACGATATTGGATTTCAACTCAAGAATGTTCTCGATGCGCGATCCTTCTTCCCGGTCTTCCTCCGCCTTTTCTTCAAGGGAGCGCAGATAACCGGTTGCGTTCAGTACCTCGTCATAAAAATCGGGTAAAGGCATTTTGCCTGACAGATCTTTCAAACGAAGTATCATGTCGGCGAATGCACGAAGCTTCGGAGCGGAACGGGCCAGCTGGTCGAAACCGCATGCGGAGGAAATGATGTCAAATATGGATTTGCCGGTTGAATGTGCGAGATACTCAACCGTTTCTATTGTCCTTCCGCCTATGCCCCGCGCGGGTGTGTTGATGATCCGCAGGACCCTGAGGTTGTCCGCCGGATTATGAATGACGTGAAGATACGCGAGCATGTCTTTTACTTCAGCCCTGTCAAAGAACCGTATGCCGCCTATAACCCGGTAGGGAATGCCGTTGCGTTTGAAAGCGTCTTCGATCCTGTTCGACTGCGCGTTCATGCGGTAGAGAACGGAGAAGTCCCTGAACTTTTTCCCTTTCGAAAAGCCCTCCATTATACGCTGGGCGATAAACTGGGCTTCATCAACTTCGTCTTCGGCGTCGTAAACGGTGACTTTGACGCCTTCGGTATTGGATGTCCAGAGGGATTTGCCCTTGCGCCCGACATTGTTTTCGATGAGGCCGTTTGCGGCGGCCAGAATGTTTTTTGTGCTTCTGTAGTTCTGCTCGAGTTTTATGACACGGCAGTTTTTGTTTTGCTTGTCGAAGGCCAGAATATTTTCAACGCTTGCTCCCCTGAACCGGTAGATGGACTGGTCGTCGTCACCGACAACGCAGAGGTTCTTCCAATATCCTGCCAGGGTCTTAGCAAGAATATACTGCAGGTTGTTCGTGTCCTGGTATTCGTCGATCAAAACATATTTAAACTTCTTCTGATAGTAATCGCGAACATCGTCGTATTGCAGAAGAAGCGTGACTGCCAGGAGTATTATATCGTCAAAATCCAGCGCATTCGCCGCTTTGAGCCGTTTCTGGTATTCAGCATAAGCCTTCGCTATTCTGGAGGAGTGGTAGGCCGAAGAATCGGTGAAAGCCGCTTCATAAGCCTCGGGGCCGATCATCCTGTCCTTTGCGATGCTTATGTATTTTAGGACGGACTTGGGGGCAAAAGTTTTTTCTTCGAGATTAAGATCGGAAACGACGGACTTCATCAGCTTTTCACTGTCCGCCGTGTCATAAATGGTAAAGCTTCTGTCGTAGCCGAGCCTGTGGATGTCGTGCCTTAAAATACGGACGCATGCCGAATGGAAGGTGGACGCCCAAACGTCGAGCGCCCGGTCTCCGAGCTTGGCGGACAGCCTGTTTTTAAGCTCGTCCGCGGCTTTGTTGGTAAACGTAATTGCGATTATGGACCAGGGCGGCACGGGGTCCAGGGCGCAAAGCCTTTCCGCCGCTTCCTTTTCGGACTCGTCGGGTGACGAGACATACCTTTCGAGAAACATTACGTCATTCTCGTCAATATATGAGGGGATTTCATCCGAGTCGGACGCACGGCCGTATTTTATAAGGTTTGCTATCCTTTGGATAAGGACGGTTGTCTTGCCGCTGCCGGCTCCCGCTAAAACGAGAAGAGGACCTTCTGTCGCCATCACGGCCTTCATCTGCATGTCGTTCAGGCCGTCGAAGTCCATTTTTATTACGTTTTTCCGCGCCTCGAGAAAACGCCTTTTCATATCTGAATTCAAGTCAGTATCCTCCGCTCGTATATTTGGATCGGTCATAAATTATACCATATCCTCATGAGGACAGTCAAATGACAGCATTTAATAGGATTAGGCATATATCCCCAAACGCAAGCAAACATTAACGGTGCAAAAAACTAAATAATTTGGTTGCATTTGCCAGATAGAAAGTGATATGATTTAGTTAGCGATCGGAGCAGAAGGTGGTGCGAACATAAAAAATGGAACCTCAAATGAGGAAAAAACGGTCAAACGGATACAGGGCGGCGGAATCACTCATGCGCGAGGAGTTCCTGAAAGAACAGCTTTATAAATGGGAAAGGGTCTCCTCTGAAAGGCTTAACAGTCTGCTGGCCGCAATGTCGCCGGATGAGAAAGCAGCCCTCTGTTCGCTGAACATCGACGGCGAGACTTCCGAAATAAAAAGGCTTGACATTCCCTCAGTCAGAATATCCTGCGGAGACGAGATCCTCCCTGAGTTTCCCGACTAGACATACCTGAAGGATGTCTGGAACAGGGATACCGTGCCCCGGATTGCGGATATGATCGCTGAAAAGTGTGCTGCGGAAGGAAATTCAATTGTTCAGGTTCCTTTTGAAGGGTTTCCCGAAGGCCCCACACTTGCGGGGGAGCTTGCATGCGCCTTTATTGACGCAATACATGCAAAGGGAATAGGATCAATTATCAGATTTAAAAATGAACGAACTGACACCGCGTCGGACGAGCTGTCCGCCGACAATGACTCAATTCGTTCAATGATGACTGTCGTGATGAAATCGCAGCCGTGGATTATATACCTTTCGTCCTCACAGGGCCGCGGCAACATCGCGGAAAGAAGCTTTCTAGCAGCAAGACTTAAAGCGGAATGCGGCCTTCAGGGATGTACCTTGTTCAACTCGGATGACCCCGCCGAAATCGAGAGAGCATTCGCGTCGGGGCTAGATATGAATCTGCCTGTAAAAAACCGGAGCAATGCAGGACTGATAGCCGGTCTTTTCAGCGACGGAAGAATTACTCAGAAGAAACTGGACAGTGCGGCATTCCGGTGCCTGAGGGTTATTTTGATGGCGTCCGCGAAAGACATGCCTATTGCATAATGAGGGCAAGCTCTTTTTCAATGGTCTCCTTATCGAGCATTCCCCGATAACCTTTGCTTATATAGCCTTCCGAATCGATGAATAGGGTAATCGGGATTGATGTAATCCCATATGTGTAAGCCGCATCCCGGTCAATATCAAAATATACCGGAAAACTGTATCCCTGCTCGTCGATATATTCATTAGCGGTGGATTCGGTTTCCCATTGGCCGTCTGTAAGGTTTACCATCATAAACACAACGTCGTCTTTTACGTCGGCGTATACTTCGTCGAAATCCTGCATCTCCACCCTGCAGGGGCCGCACCAGGACGCCCAGAAATTAAGGACGACCGGCTTACCTCTAAAGTCGGACAGCTTTACAGTGTTTCCTTCAGTATCATATACTGAAAAATCCGGCGCTTCAACTTTTTCGGGGGTCGTTGTGCCATCCGGGGACGGTGCTTCTTCCGGATTGTAGGTTTCATTTCCGGGCAGCGGTTGTTCCTGATCACCGGGTAAAGAGTCTGTCGAAGACGGCGCCGGTATCTGTCTGTAATTTTCGGACAGGGAGGAATATGCGAAATAGGCGATGGCGAGAAAGGAGATAAAAACCGCAACTAAAAGAACTGCTTTATAACTGTTTTTCATTGTAACCTCCCGGCTTTATAGCGTCAACAGTGTCAGGAAGTATCCGAAATAGCCGATAACCATCAGAATACCGACAATAAACAGCAAACCTCCCGATATGAAATTAATTACGCGGTAATTCCTTTTTATGAAATCAAAAGCGGTTTTCAACCTGTCGATCAGTACGGCGCTTATTATAAACGGAATACCAAGCCCCAGGGAAAACAGAAGAAGCATCAGTATGCCTTTAAGGCTCTCGCCGCCGGAGGCCGCAAGCATCAGCGCCGAACCCAGAAAAGTACCGACGCACGGTGTCCAGCCGACAGCGAAAATAATCCCGAAGACAATCGTCGAAGTAAAACCGGCGCCTTGTCTGTTCACCTGAAACCGTCGGGTAGTGTTGAGAAATGGAACACGGATCACGTCCATGAAGTTAAGACCGAAAACGATCATGATTATTCCGGTCGCTATCTGTACAATTCGATTATACTTTATAAGTATGCGCCCTAGCGTCCCTGCAAAAGCTCCCAGCGAAGCAAAAACCAGCGTGAAGCCGAGAACAAAAGCAATTGAGTTGACAAAAGCGGAGTTCTTTTTGCTTTCGTTGTTTTGGCCCGCAAAATAAGAGACGTATATCGGAAGCATCGGCAGCAGACAGGGAGAAATAAAGGTTATTATACCTTCGAGAAATAGAAGGACATACTCCATGCGAGTCTCCTTTCGAATTCTGACGGCCGTACACCGCAAATCCAGCGTAACGTACCTTGGTGTAAATATACAGTGATTAAGTCACATATGTCAACATGATGTTATCAAATGGGGGGATTTGCAATGAGGAAAAGGCTGTCCCCATATTTAGTCGCGTTACCGGGATTGATCGTTCTGCTTGTATTTAAGGTTTGGCCCGTTATATGGTCTTTTGTTCTGTCTCTATGGAAATTTAATCCGAGAATCGGTTTATCTCCCAGTACATATGTCGGGATATCAAACTATTCGGATTTATTTGGCAACGAGTATGTACGTAAGCTGCTGCCCAACACAATAATATTAACAATATTGCCGGCAGCGATTTTGTCGATTGCTGCATTTCTGGGCGTGATGTGTATACGGCATCTTCCGGCCGGGTGGCTTAAAACGGCTGTTTTATGCATCATTGCCGTCCCGTCATTTATTCCGAAACAGTTGTTTTTCAACGTCGTCATTTACATATCCGATCTAATTTCCGACATGGTAAGAATAACTGATAAAAGCGGCCATATCAGGTTAAGCCTGTTAGCCGCGCCGGAATATTATCCCATTGTATATTCCATATGCGAAACGGCAAGATACGTTTTTTACCCGATTTTTTTGGGGGTGCTTGCAACCGACGGTATCCGCGGCAAATACATAATGAGGCTGCTGCGAATTGTCATTGCTTTTTTCCTTATAAGGTGCACATCGTTTTTGCTCATGGATCCGGAAATGGTGACGGCCATATATAATTCGATGACCTTTGAGACGGGCGACACAATTACGGCTTTTTCTTACCGAAAAGGAATGCATGAGTTCAATTATGGGTTTGCCTCTGCAATGGACAGCTTAAGAATAACTGTTCAAACCTGCATTAACATAGGAATATTCTTAGCTATAATAAAATTCATACCTAAAAAAGAAGACAGAATATGCATCATAAACGGTAAATCCGGTCTTCCTTGCAAAATCCTCTCGATTTTCGGCTGCATTGTGTTGTGCGCGGTAACCGCAGGCATAGCACTATTAATTGCAAGAGGCATTTCTCAGGCAAGCGTCCAGCTCAAGCCCGCATTACTGTACAGAGGCTTTCCCATTGCGTTGTCAAACAGCTTTATTTATTCGACAGGCGCGGCGTTAGTGTTTACATTGCTGTCAGTATTTCTTGCTTATCCGATGAAAAACGAGCAAAAATGGTATAAGATGATTCTTTTCTTGCTTTTGTTCACAAGAGGCATTACAGCCGAATACCTGTTTTACAGAAAACTGGGGCTTATAGATACGGCAGTCGGAGCAATCCTTTTTAGTGGCATATCGGTTATTGGAGCGTGGGTTATATATTTTATGACATATAGAAGTAAGGCTCCTATTGCTTGCTTCAGGGATTATATGAAAAACTTATATCCATCGTTAGTAATTGTTTTTCTGTTAGGCTTCATGCTTACATGGAACAGCAATATTTGTATAAAAATGCAAATCCTTCAGTCGTCACGCAATTATCCTGTTACTGAGATGATACACTCTTACTTTTTATATATTAGTACGAAGGTTCTAACAGATTTAAGCCCAGAGCAAGAAATAGCGGCAAAAACCATTCAGGCACTAATAAGCGCTTTGCCGCCCATGGCCGCCGGATGGACTCTTGTCTTGTTTGCTAAAAAGATTTTCAAAAACCCAACTGTTTGAATAAAACCGATATGCAATATAGAGCGTGAAATATAAAAAAGCAGATAACCCGCAAATTTGCGAATTATCTGCTATTGTTGCTGGTCGGAGTGATGTGACTTGAACACACGGCCTCTTGGTCCCGAACCAAGCGCTCTACCAAACTGAGCTACACCCCGGAATGGATTATGCTGCTGATCACGCTGTCAACGCGAATTATTGTAGCATAAGGATGTTCTAAATGCAAGACTAAAAATTGCAATTTTATCTGCCGATTTGCTGGGACAAAATGGTATTAATATAAAAGTCATCCACCTGTAATCCCTGATAAGAGTTTTAGCCAAAGCTTTATACTTCATATGAAAGCTAAGCTTATTAGGTCATCGGTGTGGTAAGTGTAATGCACAGGACCGTTTATAAAGTAGGCGGGCAACAAAGAAAGATTAGTTAAATTAGGGATCTTTTTCGGATCGGACGGGCGGCTCTGAAACGATGATAGCATCAAACAGTATCATTTTTTAGCGCAGAAAGGAGGATTAATATTTGAAAAGAAGAGTTTCACCGTACATAGTGGCTTTACCCGCGTTTCTCCTTGTTATTCTGTTCAAGGTAATTCCGGTAATCTACAGTCTGATATTATCGCTTTCAAAGTTCGACCCAAAGATGGGATTTGGCGGAAGTGAAACGGTAGGATTTGCAAATTATTTCGATTTTTTCCGCAGTTATTACTTTCTGAGACTTCTGAGGAACACATTCGTTCTGACGATCTTGCCCATCGTTATGACATGTGTCGTTTCTTTCATAGCGGCGTTATGCATTGTCAAGCTTCCGTACAAATGGGCGAGATGTCTGGCGTTGAGCGTATTGGCGATTCCCGCGTTCGTACCTGTACCCTTGCTGTGCGGCATCGTAAAAGAGCTCTGTGATTCCGACTCATTTATTGCAACCATGCTGCTAAAAGCAGGAATTATCGGGAATAACAGTGATCTGCTGACAGAATCCGTATTATATCCGCTGATATACTCCATTACCGAAACACTTCGGTTTATGTTTTACCCAATAGCGTTAGGCGTATTGGCTGCGTACAATGATGAATCAAAAGCACTTTTCAAAATATTGAGGGTGGTGGGAGCTTATGCTCTGATTCGTCTGGCATTCTTCTTCGTGATGGACAGAGAGATCACGGTCTCACTTTACAACCCGATGGTTTATGAAATAGCAGACACCATATACTCGTTTACTTATCGAAAAGGTTTGCTTGAATTTAACTACGGTTACTCGGCGGCGGTCGACGTCGTTCAGATAGTTTTTCAGTTGGTGCTCAATGTTTTCCTTGTCATGGGCATAAAAAAGCTATTGCCAAGCGATGATACGCTATTTGCTATGCCTGAAAATAAGAACTTCAGGCTATCCGCACTGGCAGGGACATTAGGCGTGCTACTGGTGTGTGTGGGCAGTGCTTTGATGGTGTATTGCCTGGTCTCGGGATTAATAAAATCAAGTGTTTCCTTGAGTGAGGTTTTAAGCGATCAAACTGTTGTAAAGGGTTTACTAAACAGTTTTGTCTATTCGATAGGTTCGGCGGTTGTCTTCACTCTGGTTTCGATTTTTCTTGCATATCCCCTTGCGTCGGGGAAAAGAGCGTATGCGGTGGGCCTGTTTTTTGTTATGATTTCTAACGGAACGACCGCCGAATGGCTCATATACCGCGCGCTGGGACTTATTGACAGCGGTTTTGCGGTAATGCTGTCCGGAGGAATATCGGTTGCGGGAGCGTATATTATCCACTTGTTTACACGGCAGCGGACCAGGGAAGTAAAGCGCTTTAGGGATTTTATTGTAATAACAGCTCCGGCGGCGGTAATAATCCTGGCTTTGAACTTTATTCTTGTATGGGGCAGCACAAATGCTATAACATACCTTCAAACACGAGATAAGTTCCCCATAAGTTTTGTGCTTAGGGAACGTTTTGTGCTAGATAATAAGACTTTGCTTTTTACTGAAGACGGTTTAAACGGCTGGGCAAAGGCTCTCGCGGCAAAGTATCTGACCGGCATCATCGGCTCGCTTCCTCCGCTGATCGTGGGCTGGGCACTTATATGGTTTAACAAGAAGTTCTTCGGAGTAAAGAAATTGACGGATAAAAACAGTAAAGCCTGATATAAGGCCAGATGACAGCCCAGCGTACATAAAGAAAGAGCCCCCAAAATCGCGGGAAGATTATTGGTATTGCGATTCTTTCCGGCGACAATTTGGGGGCTTTTATGGTAAAACATCTGATTTTAGTTAAGATTTTGTTATATTTAGCCTTGTCCTGTTAATTGAAAATCTACCTCTAAAATGCTATACTAAAAAAGATATGCTTTCCGAAACCGTTATTTAAACTGAAAGCTTAAAAATATTTAAGGCATCATGCAAGAAAAACGGATGCCGGGAATAATACAGGAATAGTATTTGATATTTGAACTGGAGTACATAAAAATGAGAAAAACAAAGATTGTTTGCACGATCGGACCTTCGACCGACAGCGAAGAGAAAATCGAGGAGCTTGTCCGGGCCGGCATGAACGCCGCAAGACTGAATTTTTCGCATGGCGATTATGAAGAGCACAGGAAAAGAATCGAATGCATAAAGGCTGTTCGCGGGAGGATGCAGGCGCCTGTCGCGATCATTCTTGACACAAAGGGCCCCGAAGTCCGTCTGGGCAAGTTCCGGGACGGTTGCGCCGACCTGGTAAACGGGCAGGAGTTCACCCTGACGACAGAGGAGATCATTGGAGACAGCTCACGCTGCTCAATAACCTACAAAGCGCTGCCCGATGAGGTAAAGGAGGGCAGCAGGGTCCTTATTGCCGACGGGCTGATAGAACTGAAGGTAAAACGGATCGAAAATAATGAAGTCGTCTGCGAAGTTGTCAACGGATGCCGGGTAAGCGACCGCAAAAACGTAAATATCCCCGGTGCGACTTCAAAGCTTCCCGCGCTGACCGAAAAGGACGTCTCGGACCTGATGTTCGGAATCGAAAACGGGGTTGATTATATTGCAGCATCCTTTATCAGGAAAGGCGAGGATGTGCGTAAAATCAGGGAAATACTGATCGGAAACGGCGGCGCGGGCATTGGGATCATCGCGAAGATAGAGAACCAGGAAGGTGTCGACAACATCGATGAGATATTGGAGTATGCCGACGGCATTATGGTGGCCAGAGGCGACCTGGGAGTCGAGCTCCCGACCGAAATTATGCCTATTATCCAGAAGAGGCTTATAAAAAAAGCAAACGAAGCCGGAAAGCCGGTCATTACGGCAACGCAGATGCTTGAGTCGATGATTTCGAACCCTAGACCCACACGGGCGGAAGTAACCGATATTGCCAATTCGATAATGGACGGTACGGATGCCATTATGCTTTCCGGCGAAACTGCAAACGGAAGATATCCTGTGGAAGCGGTCGAAATTATGGCTACGGTCGCGCAGAAAACCGAGGAGCATATACGGTTTAGCAGAAGTCATCCCGAAATTAAGCAAGCAAACAGGGTTTCAGTGACCGACTCGATATGCCACGCGGCCACAATGGCTTCGCAGGATCTCGGAGCAGCCGCAATAATCGCACCTACAAACACAGGATATACTGCGATGCAGCTTTCGAAATTCCGGCCGGACGCACCGATAATTGCCGCGGTTCACGATGAAAGCATCGCCAGAAAGCTTTCCCTCGGCTTCGGGGTCCACTCGATAAAAATACCCGTAATTTATAATACCGACGAACTGATAGAGATCGCGTCTTTTGCGGCGAAGACACAGGGATATGCAAAAAAGGGGGACACCGTGGTTATCTGCGCGGGAATTCCGAGCGGAACCGCCACCTTCACAAATATGATGAAAGTACACGTTATTGCTTAGCTGCAATATTTTTCGCCGTTTCGCGCATTTCAATCCCGGGGCTTTAAAAAATCACTCTCTTCTGTTATGATAATGGTATTGAACAGGCCGTATCAGCCTTACAAGGGGAATGCAGAATGGCAGTTATAACCGCAAACAACGTTAAAAAAGAATTCAACGATATAACAATACTTCAGAACATATCTTTTGAAATTTATGAAAACCAGCGTGTCGGTCTGGTGGGACCAAACGGCAGCGGAAAAACTACTCTTCTCAAACTGATCACCGGCTATTATGAGTGCGACGAAGGAAGCATATCGATAAAACCTTCGACAAAAATCGGCGTCCTCGACCAAATTCCGAACTACCCGGATCATATGACGGTGGAGGACGTGCTGAGGACTGCTTTTTCCGACATTGACAGGCTCAGGCAAAGAATGACTCAGCTTGAAACAGAAATGGCCGGGGGAGACAAAGCCGTCCTGCGCGAATACGGAGAAGTCTCGTCGGCCTTTGAAATGCTCGGCGGATATAACGTGGACGTCGAGCTTTCCCGGGTTGCGAACGGTCTGAACATCGGTGCCGAAATGCTTTCCACACCCTTCAACCTGCTAAGCGGCGGCGAAAGGACAAGAATAAACCTCGGACGCATGATCCTTATGAACGTAGACCTCATGCTTCTCGACGAACCTACAAACCACCTCGACTTCCAGTCGGTGGAGTGGCTGGAGGAGTATCTACGCACATATAAGGGTACTGCCGTGATAATTTCCCACGACCGGTATTTCCTTGACCGGACCGTTACACGCATTATCGAGATTGAAGACCTTACATCCAGAGTATGGGAAGGGAATTACTCAGAGTACGTCAGGCAGAAAAACGAATGGATCAGGTCAGCGGAAGCGAAAATCAGACAGGACGAGCGGAAAATAGAGCAGCTTGAGTTTACGGTCCGCAGGCTTCACGCCATGGGCACCGAGAAGCTCCACAAACGCGCGTTTTCAATGGAGAAGAGAATCGAACGGATAAGAAAAGAAATGCCGAAAATCGTAAAAGAGGGAAGGAAGATGCGGCAAAGCTTCGAAAGCGCCGCAAGGTCCGGCAACGACGTCCTGACAATCAAGTCGCTCAAGAAGAGCTTTGGGAACCGGGTATTGTTCTCCGGCGTTAACCTCGAAGTAAAAAAAGACGACAGGATAGTGCTGCTCGGGGCGAACGGAACGGGGAAAACCACCCTTGTAAAAATCCTGCTTGGAGAGGAAACCTTTGATGAAGGAAAAATCAGGTGGGGAGAGGGTGTTAAGGTCGCATACCTGCCGCAATTGGTAAGTTTTTCGGATGAAAGAACGACAGTCCTCGATTGTGTCGTAAGCGAGCTGGGAATATCACCTGCTGCGGCAAGAAACCGTCTCGGGAGCTTTCATTTCAGGGGTGAAGAGGTTTTCAAGCTCATACGCGAGCTCTCGGGCGGAGAGAAGAGCAGGCTGAAGCTATGCATCCTTATGTACAAAGGCGCAAACGTGCTTATACTCGACGAGCCAACAAACCACCTTGACATCAAGTCCACAGAGTGGATTGAGGAAGCCATTGAAAGCTTTGAGGGCACATTGCTGTTGATTTCGCATGACCGCTACTTCATAAACCGGTTTGCGCAAAGAATCTGGTCGCTCGAGGACGGCAGTATTGTGGATTTCAGGGGCGGATATGACGAGTTTAAGGAATACAGGGAAAAGATTGCAGCGGAGAAATCCGAAAAACAGGCGGATGAGCTGATATCCTCAAAAGAGAAGGAAAAATCGTCCGAAAAAAGCGGTACGACTCCGGAGAATGTCAAAAGGCGGTCGCGCGAAACCGATACAGCGCGAAAAAGACTTACGATAATTGAAAGGGAAATAGAAAAGCAGGAGCAATTAATCTCCGAATATGACGTGAAAATCGAGGAAGCATCGACGGACCATATACGCCTTACTGAGCTTCTCGAGGAGAAAAGGTGCGCGGAGGACGAGCTTGACAGGATGTACGCTCAGTGGGAAGAGCTGATGAAAAAGCTTGATTATTCCTGAGAACAGTGATATCCTAAGAGACAAATTCAATGTAGGAAGAAATGCTGTTTTGAGGTGAATCTTTTGAGAATCGTAGTAGGAATAGATATCGGAGGAAGCACGACAAAGATAGTCGGAATCCGTGACCATAATATCCTTGCCCCAATGATGGTCAAGGCCACCGATCCGATAACTTCACTCTTCGGCGCATTCGGAAAGTTTATTAACCAAAACTCACTTTCTCTGTCTGATATTGATAAAATTGCCATAACAGGAGTCGGGGCTTCGCATGTCGAAAAGTCGATATACGGAATAGAAACGGTAAAGGTTGAGGAGTTTCTCGCCAACGGATATGGAGGACTGTATTTATCCGGGCTGGATTCCGCAATAATTGTCAGTATGGGTACCGGTACGGCGCTTGTAAACGCGTCCGGCGACGGTATAACCCACATTGGGGGAACCGGTGTCGGCGGCGGCACCCTGGTGGGACTCGCGAGCAAGATGCTGAACGTCCGCGAAATCGAGTTTCTTATAGACATGGCTGCGGAAGGGAACTTAAACAATGTCGACCTCACCGTATCCGACATATCGAAGGATAACCTTCCGACTCTACCTCCTTTTACGACGGCTTCAAACTTTGGAAAACTTACGGATGCCGTCAGTAAAAACGATATTGCGTTGGGCATTTTTAACCTTGTTTTTCAGACAATAGGAACCATCGCCGTGTTTGCCGCAAGGGGAGGCAACCAGAAGAACATTGTGTTCATCGGAAATCTTACGACAATACCGCAGTGCAGAGCTATTTTTGACTCGCTTGAGGCAATATACAGCTACAAGTTCATTATCCCGCCTCATGCCGAACACGGTACTGCTGTCGGCGCTGCCCTTTCACTTCTTAAGTAACATACTCCGCAGGCGCAGCCCCTAAAATAATGATATAAGCACAGAGAGGACATGCATCCTCTCTGTGCTTTAATTACGCTAAAATGATCCTAAAACGGCGCAAAAAACGGGGTTTGCGGTTATTTCAGACCCTGCTCGAAGGACTGAATCATTTTCTTGACCATCTGTCCGCCGATCGAACCGGCCTGACGGGTCGTCAAATCGCCGTTATAGCCCTGCTTGAGGTTTACTCCGACTTCGCTCGCGGCTTCCATCTTAAAACGGTCAAGGGCTTCGCGAGCTTCGGGCACGAGAGCTTGATTGCTTCTGCTGGCCATATTCACATCTCCTTATCCCAAATATTTTTAGTCTGTCTGCAACTCCAAATCGGCACGAGGCTAATACCATAATATTGCGAGCCTCTTCGTTTTCTGTTGCAGTACTCATATTTTTGCCGGAGCAAATCATTCTATTCAAAAAATATTTGGTTGCCACATTTCTATTTTTTTGAGGTAATTTGACATTAACGTACATAATTTATTATGACAAATACCGCAAAAAATATATTGTCAGTTTTTACGGCCGGCTTTCGAGTAAACGCAGCCGCAATAATTCTGCCTGTAAAGGCCGTATTTTACCGAGAGTTCTATCGAACGCTTGTAGCCTTCCCTTTTCTTGAAATCTGAAAGCAGGTATTTCACTCCGTGTCTGCGGCCCATTTCCAGACCGATTTCGTTGAGAAGTCCGGCATTTTTATGCGGACTTATTGATAGAGTAGTTGTAAAATAATCGAATCTCAGTTCGGAAGCTTTTTTTGCGGCGGCTTCAAGGCGGAGCCTGAAGCATTCCGCGCACCGCAGCCCGCCTTCGGGTTCGTTTTCAAGGCCGGCGATCCTTTCCCTGTAGACGTCGTTGTCATATGGACCGCGTATAAGGCTTGCACCGGCCGAGCCGCCGAGACTCCCGTCCTTTTCCATGGCGGTCAAAAGGCGTTCCTGCTCCTGAAGCCTGTGAATATACTCGGATTCGGGGGAGATGTTCGGGTTATAATAAAAAATCGAGATATCGAAAAACCCGGAAAGGTATTCGAGCACATAGCTGCTGCAGGGGGCGCAGCAGCTGTGGATCAGAAGCGAGGGGCGCAATCCCTCGGCTTTTATCTTTTCAATCGTTTTGTCCAGCTCTTTTTGATAATTTATACTCACCGTAAACATCTCCGTTTCATGCAATATATTATATGTCCTCAGTACCGCTGTCAAGTCCGGGGAAAGGGCCGCGCAATTACGATGTATAAATAATGCCGAAGGGGGTAAATTATTACTGAAATCCGTTAGATAGGAGAATTGCAATGATAGTGGACAGAATAGCGTTGGTTTTTACTATTATCGGAGCTCTCAACTGGGGACTGATAGGACTATTTCGTTTCGATCTGGTCGCTTACCTTTTCGGCGGCCAGACATCCGGAGTAAGCAGAGTAATTTATACTCTGGTAGGGATAGCCGGAATCTGGTGCATATCGCTGCTTTTCAGACAAAGGGAAGCAGTGGAGGAGTGACCGCTTCAGCGGCGCCCGTAAAAAAACATCCCTGAATGAAAGCGTCATTCAGGGATGTTTTGCTTCGTACCGCGGTTTTTTATTACCTTAAGCCTTGAAAATTCCTCCCGGTCTTTTTCCTCTAATGAATCGGTTATTTCCTTTATTTCGGAGGTTAATCCGGGAATTATTATATGATTGAGAGCATTAGCCCTTTTCTGAGTCTTTTTAATGGAATTTGCCAAGAGGTATATGGTGTTTTCGATTTCGGCAAGTCTGCGGCACAGGTTTTTGACGTTGTGAAATTTTACGTAGGCGTCGTCGAGAGCCGAGTTTGTATCCTGAAAACCATAATGCATTTCCGGAGGATCATTGCTTTCGGTGACTATCGGTATCTCGACACCCATAATCGAGCGGTAGCGGATATCGACGGTATCGTCGATGGGGATGGACGATGCGATATCGTCGATGATTCCGAGCGTTATATTAGCCTTGCGCAGCGACCGGTATGCCTCGGAAAAAGTGGAGTCGATTTCGGACTGAATCTTTTCCGCGTCGCCGATAAGACCCATCATCTCCCTGATAAGTATGTTCCTTTTCCTGTCCATCAGGTCAAAACCGGTCCTGGCAAGGGAGAGGGACCGCTTTTTTGCAATCAGATTGCCTTTTGTCGGTACTGTCGCCATACGAGAGATCTCCCGTCACGGTAATAATATGTTACATATTGTCCGGATTTCTGCCATTAGCCAAAAGAGACTGATATGCTCCCTCACGGTAATACTTGTCGAGCATCGAAGAGTCAATCCTGTCAAGCTCATTCCTGTCAAGCACCGACAGAATCTTCCATCCCAGGTCGAGAGTCTGTTCGATGGTACGGTTTTCGAAGGGTTCCTGGCGTATGAAATATTCTTCATACAGCTTTCCGAACTTTATATACGCCTTATCTGTGTCGGACAGTTCGTCTTCGCCGATAACCGACGCCAGGGAACGCGCGTCCTGGACCTTGGAATACGCTGCAAACAGCTGGTTGGAAAGGGAAGGATGGTCCTCCCGCGTAAACCCTTTGCCGATGCCGTCCTTCATAAGACGGCTCAGAGAAGGGAGAACCGCGATCGGAGGATATATCCCGCGTTGGTCAAGGCTTCTGTCAAGCACGATTTGACCTTCGGTAATGTACCCCGTCAGATCCGGAATCGGATGAGTTATGTCGTCGTTCGGCATCGTAAGTATCGGGACTTGTGTAACCGACCCCTTGTTGCCGTTTATCATGCCGGCTCTCTCATAGATTGAAGCCAGGTCTGAATACAAATAGCTTGGGTAGCCCTTGCGGCTAGGGATTTCACCCTTTGAGGAAGAGAACTCGCGCAGGGCTTCGCAATAGGAAGTCATATCGGTCATGATAACCAGGACCTGATAACCATGCTTGAACGCGAGAAACTCGGCCGCCGTGAGCGCGCAGCGGGGAGTGAGGATACGTTCAATTATGGGATCGCTTGCAAGATTCAGGAACATCGCGACATGCTGCAGAACCCCGGAATCCTCGAAACTTTTCCGGAAGAAGTCGGCAGTATCATTCTTTACGCCCATTGCAGCGAAAACAATGGCAAACTCGGAATCTTCGTCCTGTATGCCGGCCTGGCGCACTATCTGCGCCGCAAGCTCGTTGTGCTTCATACCCGCTCCGGAGAAGATCGGAAGCTTCTGACCGCGGATAAGCGTCATCATTCCGTCTATGGCTGATATTCCGGTTTGTATGGAGTTTCTCGGATAATGTCTCGATACGGGATTGATGGGGCTTCCGTTTATGTCGCGGGCTTCTTCCGGGAAGAGATCGCCGAGCCCGTCGATGGGCCTGCCGGCTCCGTCGAAAACCCTCCCCAGCATCTCGAGCGAAAGTGGCAGCTTTATGGGATGTCCCGTGAAACGGGTCCTTGAATTGACGAGGGATATTCCTTTCGTACCTTCGAAGACCTGAATGGCGACGCGTTCCCCTTCGATCATGATGACCCTTCCGTGGCGTTTTTCTCCGCCGTCGAGAGAGATTTCAACCAATTCGTCGAAGGAAGCTTCCTTTACGCCGTCGAGAATAAGGAGCGGACCTGAAATTTCCGAAAGACCGATGTATTCAATACGCATTTGCTCCACTCCCGTTTACTAATTTCTGGCGATTACTTCGTCGACCGCCGCGTCGATTTTATCAAAATATCCGTCGAAAAGATCGGGCCGGTCGTTCGGGATTTCGTATTTCATCCTGATAAGTGTCTCATAAATTCCCGTTTCCCGGAGAAGCGAAAGCGGTATGCTTTTTTCGACAAGCAGTCGCGCTTTATCGTAGAAATGAATGATCACTTTCATCATCCTGAACTGCTTTTCGATCGGTACATATGTATCGATCGCATGGTAGGAGTTCTGTTGTAGGAATCCCAGCCTTATTATCCTGGCAGTTTCAATAATCAGCTTCTGGTCTTCGGGAAGGATATCGGAGCCGATGAGCTTCACAATCTCCATTAGCTTTGATTCTTCGATCAATATTTGCGATATGCGCTTGCGAAGAACCGAAAATTCATTGCCGAGGTTTTGCGTATACCAGGGCTCGAGGTCGCTCAAATATTCCGAATAGGACGTAGTCCAGTTTATGGCGGGGAAGTGCCGCGAATAGGCGAGCGAACGGTCAAGCGCCCAAAATGTTCGCACAAAACGCTTGGTGTTTTGCGTAACCGGTTCGGAAAAGTCTCCGCCCTGAGGAGAAACGGCGCCAATTACCGTAACCGAGCCTTCTTTACCGCTCAGGGTCTTAACATATCCCGCGCGTTCGTAGAACTCGGCCAGCCTTGACGGGAGGTAGGCGGGAAAACCTTCTTCGGCTGGCATTTCCTCGAGACGCCCGGAAATCTCCCTCAATGCCTCGGCCCATCTTGAGGTGGAATCAGCCATTATGGCGACGTGATAGCCCATGTCCCGGTAGTACTCAGCTATTGTCATACCGGTATAGATTGAAGCCTCGCGAGCCGCGACGGGCATGTTTGAAGTGTTGGCGATAAGAACGGTCCTCTCAAGTATGGGCCTGCCGGATTTGGGGTCGACAAGTCCGGAGAACTCCTCGAGGACTTCGGTCATTTCATTGCCGCGCTCTCCGCATCCCAGGTATACTATAATGTCGGCGTCCGACCACTTGGCAAGCTGGTGCTGCGTTATGGTTTTGCCCGCTCCGAAAGGGCCGGGAATGGCGGCACAACCGCCTTTCGCAATCGGAAAGAGACAGTCGATCACCCTCTGGCCGGTGATTAGAGGCCTGTCTATGGCAAGGCGCCTCGCAGATGGCCGGGGTTTTCTTATCGGCCACTTTTGTCCGAGCTTAAGTTCAACGAGCTTTCCGTTGTCCGACTCAAGCTCGACCAGACAATCTTCAACCGCGTATCTGCCGTCCGGCTTTACGCTCTTAACCACTCCGCCGACGCCGGGCGGAACGATGCAGCGGTGACGTATTATCTGCGTTTCCTGAGTTTCGGCGTATATCTGGCCGCCTTCAAGAGAGTCCCCGGGTTTTACGAGGATTGATACGTCCCATTCTTTTTCTGTGTCGAGAGACGGTATGTTAATCCCCCGCGCTATAAAACTGCCGCAGCTTTCCTCGATTTTGCGAAGAGGTCTGGCTATTCCGTCGAATATATTATTAAGCAGACCGGGACCCAGTTCAATAGACATGGGCGCTCCGGTGGTTGACACCGGCTCGCCCGGCTTGAGACCCGACGTATCTTCATAAACCTGTACTGTAGTCATATCGGAGCTGACTCCGACTACTTCGCCCACAAGGTTCAGTTTGCCGACATAGACCATGTCCATTACCGACAGGCCTTTGCCGCCTTTTACCTGCACTACAGGTCCGTTTATTCCGTGTATATAATATGAGGCGCTCAACAAGAGACACCACCCTCCAATAGATTAATGCGGTGTAAACGGCAGGGTTATGTTCCGAGTCCTGAAATCCTGCCGAAATCTTTGGAAACTTCGATGAGGGAAGTATCGAAGCTCATATCGATCCGAAGGTTTTTCGAGGGGCTTGCAGCTATCAGGCCGCCAAGCGTAAAATCACCTTCGGCATATGTCGCGGGCGTTACGGAATTGAGTTCTTCCGCGTATTTCATATCCTCGGGACGGAGGTTGATTACAATATCCTTTTCCCGGAGTATTTCAGAGGCGTAAGCCGCCATATTTCTGAGCTTTGATATATATTCCGGTGTCTTTACATACTCGAGTATCTGCTCCCTGACCTTGTCGAGGACCATCTTTTCGATTTTTGACCGGCAATTGCGCAAAGCTTTTTTATTTTCAAGCGACTTCTGCGAAATCCGCCGTCCGGCGTTTGCTCTGGCTTCGGCGGCCTTCGTGCGGATGTAGCCGTACATCTCGTTCAGAAGCTCGTTTTCCGCCTTCTCCAAAAAAGCGTTCCTTCGCTTGTCAATTTCGACGCGGATTTTCTTGCATTCAGATTTTGCGTCAAGGATTATGGTATTTATAAATTTGTCGATTTTACGGTCATATAACGGCATAAGACGAATCCTCCAAAATAAGACGGGTCAAATCCTGATACCTATGGATTCGCGTATATATCGGGTGATGGAATCGGGAGTACGGCCGGTGCCGTGGCGATCGGGAATTTCCACAAGCAACGGCGGCCTGGCCGACAGCTTAAGGTCGTTTACAAGGTCCGGGCAAAGTCCGGCGCACTTTTCATTGACCAGCAAAATGCCGACCGAAGGATCGTTCATCGCCTGCAATATTGCATTCCTGACTGACTCCCGGTCTTTGGCGATAACGCCTTCAATACCGGCCAATCTCATTCCGACAAGGGTATCGTGATTGTCGGATATCAGAAAATAACGCATATTACATCCGGCCTTATCCGATTTTTGAAAGAATCTGGAAGGAGATCAAAACGCCGTAAAGCGCCACGCCTTCCGCAAGTCCGACGAAGATAAGCGCCTTACCGAACACTTTGTCGTTTTCAGAAATTGCGCCGAGGGCTGCCGATGCGGCCGCAGATACGGCGACACCGCCGCCGATGCAGGAAAGCCCGGTTACAAGAGCGGCCGACAGAAACGCCATCCCGTCTCCGATGGTGTATCCTGCGGAAGCCGCTTCACCGCCGGCAGCCATGGCCGTATTGCTTATACTGAACAGGGAAAGAAGGATGCAAAGCGCAAAGAAAGAGAACACGTTCGCTATAAGTCCGCCGCGGACCTTCTTGCCGGATACTTTTCTTCTGTAAATGATGTAAAGCGGGCAGACGAGCATTAAAACAAGCACCAGAGTAATCAGGTATTCCATTAGAATATAACCTCCGTATAAATTATTCATGCAAGGTTTTGTAATCGATCATAACCGGACGGTAAGCTTTTCCTTCGGCGGATAAGAAGCGTCCGAAAATCTCATAAAAGTTCAGGCGAAGAACCTGAATTCCCACCAGGAGACCTTCGACACCCATTACGAAAATATTCCCAAGGATGACGACAACAGGATTCGGCGGATCGCCGGCAAGGAGAAACACCACCATCATCATGCCCGCGTGGCTCAGGGCGTATATTCCGACGCGAAGGAAAGAGATTGTGTTCGCTATATATGAAAGGAAGACTTCAATAAGCTCGAATATGTTCTCCATAAGGAAATCAACAATGCTGGAGGGCAACCAGTTTTTCTCTCCCGAAATCAGCTTGCCGAGCGGATCCCTGAACACAATCGCGATAAGGGGGATAATTATTCCGAAAACTATAAAGCCGTTTGACATGACGTTTACATCGAGGAAACCGAGCATCGGCAAAACCAAAAGCATTATTGAAATATACAGAATGATTCCAGCAATGCCGTTTTGGGAAAATAATGCCTTCTCGTAGTCCTTCTGTTTAAATCCGTTGATTATGTTCAGACACATTACCGCAAAGATGACGCCCACGCCGACATAGACTGCGGTGCTGAGCATTTTGTCGGTGTTTGCGGCGCTTTCGAGGACTTTAAATCCGAAAGGCAGCAAATGCTCGAATCCGAAAAGGCTGCCGTATACAAGGCCGAAACAGCTTCCCGCAAAGCCTGTGTAGATCAGGACGCGGCCGAGCCACATCTTTTTTAGCTTCCACATTAAAAAACCCACGCCGGCAAGGATCAGTCCCTGGCCTACATCGCCGAACATTATTCCGAACAGCAGAGTATAAAAAACGGCCATGACCGGCGTCGGATCAATTTCACCGTATGACGGTTTTCCGTACATTTCGATAAAAGGCTCGAAAGGGCGGAAGATAGCGGCGTTGCGGAGGACGACCGGAGGTTTGATGCCGGCAAGCCGGCTGGGCTCGTCAACCGAGTACGTAACATTCGGCCAGCGTTCCAGATTGGCCGTCAGATCGGGAACGGCGCCTACCGGGACCCACCCGAACAAATAAAAGCTTGTGTCGGTACGCGCTGCGAACTTTCTCAATTCTGCCGTTTCGTAGTTAAACCTCACATAACTGTAATATGCGAGGATGGATTTTGATTTTTCCGCAACCAGCCTGTCCGCTTCTTCGGAAAGGGATTTCGCATCAGCCCGCGCCTTGGCGGTCTCGTCCAGAAGCGACTGTTTTGCCTCGTCCGACGACCCGCGGACCTTCCCGGCAATGAAGATGCGCTCAAATCCGTATGCCGCGAAAAGCGCGTCCGCTTTGTTTTCGTTTGCCCTCGTCGTGAGGATCATACAGTAGACAAAATCCTTTTCAAGGCTCGTGACGAACAGGAAAATATCGTTCGACCGGTTTATTTCGTCGGAAAAACTGTCGTAAACCTGCTTTGGCAGCCGTCCGAACCGAAACTTCACGAACTCGGCTTCAAACAAATCATGCAGGTCGAAGTTCATGTCGCGAATATGATCCAGCTGCTTGATAATCTGCTCGTTTTCGGCAGCAACGTTCAGAAGACGCTCGCTCTCTTTTCTCAGATTCTGAACTCGCTCAAACAGGTCCTCGCATGTTTTCAGCGAGTCGGAACTCTTCATTTCTGTTTCCGAAAACTCCTGGAAACTCAGCTTGATACCCAATTGTCTCGCAATGGACACGATAGACTCCAGCTTGCCTGCATAAGGATTCGTATCGTCCATCCTGCGAAGGATTTTAGCCTGCTGCATGACGTCCAATGCGTATTCGGGATGAAATTCATGGTTTACTATGCACGACCCCGCGACTTTTTCGAAATCGTCCAATGGGCCGGTTATGCTTACCAGCTTCATTTTTTGAACAGCCATAATGCCTCCATAATGCCTCCGTTAAACAAATGGCCCCTCCCGACCGGGCGGCAGCCGACGGTCCTGCGTGCTACATCCCTATAATGGCAAGGTTTGCAGATTGAGGTGTCTCGCCATATCGCACACACTCAATTATACTAATAATGTTCCTTACTTCGATTTCTTTAAGTCCAAGGTATGCTATCGGCGTATAGACAGAGGGAATGGGCGCATAAAGTATCTTTTTATATGCTTTATATCGTATCTGTAATGAAAGGTCCTCGGAAACGGAAAAACCGTTGTCCGCGAACAGCCTGTAGTAATATACGTTTTTCAAAAGCTCGATTTCCTCGTCCCGGGACGGGGCCGCGATAAGTTTATCGAAAAAGTCCTTCCGGAGATGCTGCCGGTAGGGAACAAGGTAATCGGCGAAACGCTCCGTCATTTGAGGAAAAAAGCGCTTTATCCGCAGCACCGTCTCAATATTCAGCAGATCGACGCGAATGCCGAAGCCTTCTTTCAATGCGTCGGCGACTTCTCCCGAGTAATCCTTCTCGATTTGCTCCATTATCCAGCTATAGTATCTGGATGTAAGGGCCGCTTTCGCGATCGTGTAATCAGGAGGTTCGCCGTGCTCTCTAGGCAGACTTGCAAGCGCGTCAAAATAAACGGAATCCCGGACACAGTCGAGCAGGTCGTCGAAACTCCGGCATCTCTCAAGGCATTCAAAATCTATCTTTGAATGCTTCTTAAAGAAGTTCGGAACAACGCACCTATAGCCGGATTGGTTTCCCGACACCATCGTACGCATGAAGCGGAATATTTCGTCAAGCTCTCTGCGCCTGACGAGATAGCTCATGATCGGACGGTCTTTCTTGGGCATAAATTTGAAAATCCGCTCGTACTCGTTATTTATGCCGTTGCGCAGCGCTCTCTCAAGGTCGGCCCTGTGTACTTCGTTCGGGTGAAGAGAACGGAGCGCCTGGCTCCACGAGGGAAGGGTTTTCATATACGCGGCAATATCGGAGACGGACTTCTGGCGCAACAGCTTGTCGTAATCGAGGCTCGTCAGCAAGTTGCCCTGCATGGCGCGAACCTTGGCGGATATTCCGCCGTACCGCATCAGTTGTGATATCATTTCAGTGTCTCCGGAAAACCGATTACTGCTTCAAAAATCTTTTTCGCCCATAGGTCGCCGTTCGCCTGTGCGGATTTCTCGGACGCGTCGATGGCGGCGCGAAGCTCTTCGTCCATCCTGGCGATGACCTCGTCCGCGTACCTGTTTTCGCTATCCTCGACGGATTTGACGCGCTTTTCCGCGCGCTCGAGGTATGATTTCCGCATTGCTTCATACTCCGCGGCGAGCGATGCATCCAGATCCGCGAGTTCTTTTCTTGATTCGTTTGCCAACCTTCTGGCTATTTTTTCGTTATCTATAATCCTTTTGATAAAATCGGATTGCAGCAATTGAGATTCTCCGTTCCTGGGCCGATTTAAGATACCGTGTATTGTACCAGAATTATTATAATAATTCCAGAGCTTTTGCAAGCAGAAATAAACAATCTTGTGTTTAATGTCGTGTTTGTGGTTTATGTAAATTTCCTATATTAAGGCGAAAGGTTCCCGAAAGAAGCCGAAACGGCGATAATAATAATGTTGCCAAGGTTATGCTTCTGTAGTATAATGCCAATAAATTCGGCTTTCGCAGATAAATTAAGTTTGAAATGGGGCTTTTGCATGAAGAGTCTATTAAAGCTGCTTGAAAAGGATTGCAGGATTTCCGCCGCACAGATCGCCGTAATGCTCGGTGAGGACGAAGAGACGATAAAGGAAAAAATTAAGGAGCTTGAAGATAAACACATTATTCTCGGCTATAAGGCAATGATCGATTGGGAGCGCACTGACGAGGACGTCGTTACGGCGCTTATTGAAGTCAGAGTGACTCCGCAGCGGGGCCTCGGCTTTGAAAGGGTAGCGGAAAGGATATACCAATACGACGAAGTAGAGAGCCTTTATCTTGTGTCGGGAGGCTATGACCTCAGCGTCACCATATCCGGAAAAAGCATGAAGGAAGTCGCCCTGTTCGTAGCCACAAAGCTTGCGACGATCGAGGGCGTGAGCGGAACCGCCACGCATTTTATCCTCAAGCGCTACAAGGACCACGGGGTAATGTTCAGGATAGAAGAGGAAAAGCAGGAAAAGGCTTACCTGATCTGATGTCCGGAGGAAAAAGCAATGAGCGTTAATTATGATTCCGTTTTATCGGACAAAGTGAAAGACATGCCCGCTTCCGGCATCCGGAAGTTTTTCGACCTCCTTGAAAACATGTCTGAGGCAATATCGCTCGGGGTTGGCGAGCCGGATTATCAGACGCCCTGGCACATAAGGGATGCGGGGATCTATTCCCTCGAGAAGGGCTTTACGAAATACACGTCGAACTCGGGTCTGACCGAGCTCCGGAAGGAGATCTGCAGGTATCTGCTGCGCCGCTTCGGCCTTGAATACAGCTGGTCGAAGGAAGTGGTAGTGACGGTCGGCGGAAGCGAGGCCATCGATCTTGCCGTCCGTGCAATGACAAATCCCGGCGACGAAATAATCATCCCGGAACCTTCGTTTGTCTGCTACGTGCCGATCGCAAGGCTTGCCGGAGGAATCCCGGTTACGATACCCACAAAGCCGGAAAACCAGTTCCGTCTTACCGCGGAGGAACTAAAAGCAGCGATTACGCCGCGCACGAAGCTTCTTATTCTGCCATATCCGAATAACCCGACCGGAGCGATTCTCGAAAAGGAAGATCTGGAAGAGATCGCCGATGTTATAAGGAATACGAATATTATTGTCATCAGCGACGAAATATATGCCGAACTGACCTATGAGAAGAAACATATATCAATCGCAAATATCGAAGGAATGCGGGAGAGGACGATAGTCATCAACGGGTTCTCCAAGGCATACTCGATGACCGGCTGGAGAATGGGTTATGCCTGTGGTCCGGAACAGATCATCAGGCAGATGACAAAAATCCACCAGTATGCGATAATGTGCGCACCCACAACCAGCCAGTATGCCGCGATCGAAGCCCTCCGCAACGGTGACGACGACATCCATGTGATGCGCGAAGACTATAACCAGCGCAGACGCCTTATTATCGACGGATTCAGGAAAATCGGACTGGACACGTTTGAAGCGAAGGGCGCTTTCTATGTTTTTCCGTGCATAAAATCCACCGGCATGTCATCCGAAGAGTTTTGCGAAAAGCTCCTGATGAGCAGAAAAGTCGCGGCCGTGCCGGGATCCGCTTTCGGCGAAAGCGGCCAGGGATATATACGCTGCTGTTATGCGGCCTCAGTAGCCGACATAACCGAAGCTCTTAAAAGAATAGATTCCTTTCTGAACGAACTGGGATGCGGCAGGTGATCATCAGAAATTCGTTTTAAGTCCGGTTATTTTAATCAATAAACATATAAAGCGCATCCTATATATACTTATCGAGCAAAGCAGGTTAAAAAATGGAGAAGAGAGTATATATCGCCGGGTGTACCGATTATAATGAAACAAACGTGCGAAACGCCGTCCGAAGCGCCCTTACAGCCTTCGGCGGTGCCGACGCGTTCCATGTCCGGGGCAAACGGGTTTTGCTGAAGGTTAATCTGCTCTCGGCCAACAACCCCGATAGAGCCGTTACCACACATCCGGAGGTTGTCAGCGCCATAGCCGCAGAATTCGTCTCCGCCGGCGCGGACGTGATAATCGCCGACAGTCCCGGAGGCCCGTACACCGTTCAGACACTCAGGCGCGTATACGCCGCATGCGGAATGGACAGAGCGGCCACCGCTTCCGGCGCAGCCCTTAATTATGACACCTCCCATCGCAGGGTGTCTTTCCCCGAAGGGAAGTATGCAAAAGAGTTTGATATAATAACGCCTGTGCTCGACGCCGATATGGTTGTCAGTGTCGCAAAGCTTAAAACCCACGGCCTCGCATATTATACCGGTGCCGTAAAAAATCTCTTCGGAACTATCCCAGGCCTTGAAAAAGCGTCTTATCACTCCCGTTATCCGAACAAGTTCCGTTTCAACGGTGTTCTTGTGGATATATGCCAGTTCATAAAGCCGCAGATCTCCTTTGTGGACGGTGTTATCGGCATGGAGGGCGACGGCCCGTCGGGCGGGAAGCCCAAACACGTCGGGATAATCGGCGCCGCACTGAACCCCTATGCCCTCGATATGGCCATGTGCGATCTTGTATCGCTTCCCATTTCACTGGTACCCGTATTGACGGAGGCGATTAAGCAAAAACTTGCACCGGCAAACGTTTCGGATATCGAATACCTTGGAGAAAGTCCTGTGGCATTCCGCACACAGTTTGAACCTGCGGCGGGCGGAAAGGGCGGCGGTCTGGGCGCCTTTATCGCCCGTAATATCCTTCCGGGAAAGGTAAGGGAACGGGTATCCATGGCGCTTGCGTCCTGGCCTGTCATGAACGCCAAATGCATCGCCTGCGGGAAATGTGCGGAAATATGTCCCCGCCGGGTAATATCGATAAAAGACAAACGTGCTGTTCCCGATTATTCGGGATGCATACGCTGCTATTGCTGCCATGAGATTTGCCCTGTGCAGGCAATCGACCTGGTAAAGAAACCAAAACCCGGGAAGTAGGCGGCATTGCGGCAGAAGGTAAGGTAATACCTTATGGATGTAATCAATGTTACTGCCCCCGCAAAAATTAATTTGTCACTGGACGTTCTTGGCAAGCGCCAGGACGGTTATCACAATCTGTCGACAATAATGCATGAGATTCCGCTTTCCGACGAGATAACCGTAAAAATCGGAACGGGAGGCGGAATTCGGGCGACAACCGACGTTCAGTATATCAGAAACGATACGAACATCGCCGTAAAAGCCGCGAAACTGCTTCTGGAAAGGCTCGGTGAAACCGGCGGCAAAAGCGAAAAAGGCGTGGGAGTTCAGGTCGAAATAAAAAAGAACATACCTGTCGGCGCGGGGCTCGGAGGAGGGAGCGCGGACGCGGCTGCGGTTATAAAAGCGCTCAACCAATTCTTCGGAAACCCGCTTGACGAAGCCGGTTTGATGGAAGTCGGAGCCCGGGTGGGAGCCGATGTTCCGTTTTGCATTAAGGGAGGCTGCGCGTTGTGCGAGGGCATCGGAGATATCGTGACGCCCAAGGCGAAGCTTCCCGGCTGCCATATCGTGATAGTGAAGCCGAAAGCCTCAATTTCGACTGCCGAGCTTTTTTCCGAGTACCAGATTTTAAAAAGACAAATGCGTCCCGATACCTCCGGACTGCTCGAGGCTTTGTCCGAGGGTAATCTGGTCGGCGCGGCATGCCGCGTATATAACGTGCTGGAATCCTGTGCCGAAAAGAAATGCAGGGACATACCCGATATACACAGCAGCCTTCTCAGGCACGGGGCACTGGGCGCGTCGATGACCGGCAGCGGATCCGCAGTTTTCGGCATATTCGACGACCCGAAGCAGGCGCAAAATGCGGCTGAACAGTTTTCCAAAAGGTACAGGGATACATTTTTGCTTAAAATGTGATTTTTTCCGATCAAATTGCATAAGCAGTCAAATATGTGTCGATAATGTGATTGCGGCGGCAATACATATCGACATTATTATTTTCCGGACGCACCGGAGGGAGAAAGCTTCCGCCGCAATACCATACGGAGGACTGCTTATATTGAAAAAAATCGAAACGGCGTTAATTTTCGGTATTTGCCTCGCGCTTATTGTCGGTTTTGCATGTGTGGGCGACCAGAGGGAGCTTGCGTCAAAAATGATAAGGCTTCACGTCATTGCCAATTCCGACTCGGAGGAGGACCAGGCTCTAAAGCTGAAAGTGCGGGACTGCGTGACGGATACGGTCGCATCAATGCTTGAAGGCGAAAAAAACATCGATAAGGCGGCGGAAGTAATATCGAAAAACATCCATGTAATAGAGAATAGGGCTGAAGAAGTACTATCGGGTTATGGATGCGGATATGAAGTAAAGGCGGAACTGGGGATAGAGGAATACGAAAAACGCGAATATGAAGGCTTTACCCTGCCCGCCGGGCTTTACAACTCGCTTCGGGTTAAAATCGGCGCCGCAAAAGGACAAAACTGGTGGTGCGTTGTGTTCCCTCCGCTATGCTTCACTGCGGCGTCCGAGTTCAGGGAAACCGCCGAAGCAGCAGGATTGACCGATGAAGAAATAAAGCTTATAACGGAGAATGACAATAAAGTAGTTTTCAAGTTCAGGATTCTGGAAATAATACAGAAAGTATGGATGCTTTTTAAGTAAAGCGTGCGACAGGCCCCCGGGCCTGTCTTTTTAATTGCGAATTGCAGCGTTATAGGGTATAATGGCGGATGAGGAATCAATTTCGGAGGTGAGCGTGATGCTTAGGCTGCTTTATGGCAAGGGTAAGGTTTTTGATGAGATTTGCGCCGCAGCGAAAAAGGGTGTCGGAAGGCAAATACTGATTGTGCCGCAGCATTACTCTCACGAAGCCGAAAGAAGGCTTTGCGAATCCGGCGGCAATACGATTTCGCTGTATTGCGAAGTATTGACAATGAAACGCCTTGCGAACAGGGTTTTCGGAGAGCACGGCGGTCTTGCCGACAAGGTGCTTGACGACGGAGCGCGCCTGCTGTTGATGTGTATCGCAGCACGGTCGGTGTCATCGTCGCTGAAAGTATTTTCAGGCCAGATAAGGAAACCGGAGTTCCTTGACGGACTCATCAGGATTGTCGACGAGTTCAAGACATACGGGGTTACTGCGGACGATCTCGCAAATGCTTTCCGGAAAAATTCGGACGCCCTGGGAGCAAAAATATCCGATCTGGCTCTCATTTACGGCGCATATGACGCGCTGCTCGCGCAGAGCGGACTTGACCCCGCGGATATTCTGACGCGCCTGTACGAAATGCTCGACCGGTGCGATTATGCCGTCGGAAAGACCGTATATATAGAAGGCTTTACTGAATTCACGCCTCAGGAAATAAAAGTTGTCGAGGCGTTGCTTTGTAAAGCGGAAAGCCTTACAGTTTGCTTTGATATCATCCCGGCGGCCGCTTTTGGCAACACCGCCGACCGCTTGCAGGACGGCGCATACTATGGTTGTCTGAAGACAATCGAGAGGCTGCGCAGAATTGCAGCACGCCATGGAAAAACGGTGAACACCCCCGGCGATCCGCATGATGCCGCGGAGCAGGCGGACGCGCTGGAATCCGCTATGGAATTCTTGCGAAAAAATCTGCTTCTCAATGATGCCGTAACATACGAAAAGCAGTGTAAAGAAATATCGCTTCACGCAGCGGAAAACAAGTGGAACGAATGCGAGCAGGCGGCCAGCATGATACTGCGCCTCTGCAGGGAGGAGAATTATCGTTTTCGCGATATAGTCGTGGCGGTACCGGATTACTCGGCTTATGCAGGCATAATCGAAGCCGTCTTTGAATCGTGGGAAATACCGATTTTTTCCGACCGGATGGACAACATAATGCGAAAGCCGGTGATGGCCGCCGTCGACGCAGCCCTCGACGTACTGCTCGGAGGCTTCGAATACCGCGACATGTTCCGTTACCTGAAAACGGGTCTTCCCGGATTGACTTACGAACAGTGCTGCAAGCTCGAAAACTATGTTCTAGCATGGAACATCAAGGGCAGGCAATGGACGTCCGGAAAGGACTGGACCATGAATCCTAAGGGTTTCTCGGATGAATCCGGAGATGACGCGGAAAAGCTTCTAAAGGAGCTTAACGAACTTAAGTCCGTTGTTATAAATCCGTTTTTGCACTTTTTGCAAAGAGTACCTCCCGGCATGGAAATGCCTGCGTCTGATATCGTCTCGGCTTTATACGATTTTCTGACCGAAGTCGGCATTGACGGAATGATTTCCCGTCGAAGAGAGGAATTCGGAAAACGCGGGGACCTTAAGACGTCGGAAGAGTACGCCCAGCTCTGGGGCCTTATATGCGATGCCCTCGATACCTGCCATAATGTTCTGAAAGATACGCGTATGGCTTTCGCGGAGTTTGCGGGCATGTTTAAACTGCTGCTTGGGAAAATGGAGGTCGGAACGATTCCGGTCTCGCTTGACTGCGTCGCGGTGGGTGACGCCGGCAGAATGAGGCACAGAAGAGCAAAATGCGTTATTCTAATGGGCGCCTGCAACGGAGCGTTTCCGCCCCCGACGTCAAGAAACAGCCTGCTTACCGACGAAAACAGGACCGAGCTTCTCGAGCTCGGGATTGAAATAGAGCCGCCCTCGCCGCAGCTGGCATACCGGGAGCTCGAAGCCGCTTTCTCCATTCTGGCGCTGCCCGAGGAAAGACTTATAATATCCTGGCCGCTCAATGAGCTTGGCACTAAAAAAACTCCTTCATATCTCGTTGAAAGAATCAGGAGAATGTTTTCCTTAACGGTAAATCCGCCCGCCGGCGACGAAAGGCTTACATATGCCTTAAGGCCGTGTCTCGAGCTTGCCCTGCGCGCCACGGGCCGGTCGGAATGCGATCCTTTGTCACGCGCCGCGTTTCGATGCTTCGAAGGCAGGGAGGAGTACCTCGAAATCGCGGATGCCGCCGAAAAGACCGCCAGGTCTGAAAGAGGCAGGCTTTCCCCTGAAAGCGTCCGTAAGCTTTACGGGGATAAAATCAGGCTTACCGCATCAAGAACCGACAAGCTGTGTTCCTGTAAATACGCATATTTCATGCAGTACGGCCTTCGTGCAAAACCTCGTTTCAAAGCGGGCCTGGACGCCCTCGAAAGCGGAAGCTTCCTCCACTTTGTGCTGGAGGGGACGGTAAAGGCGGTAATGGACCGCGGAGGATTCGGGAAGGTTTCCGGCGACGAGATAGTAAAAATTGCGGAGGATCTTTCAAACACATACTCGATAGACGTGCTGGGGGGAATGGCTGACAAGAGCGCCAGGGTCCGCTTCCTGTTCAGACGGCTTAAGAGAACGGCGGTCAGAGTCGTGGAAAACGTGGCCGAGGAGCTTCGAAACTCCGATTTCAGCCCGCTGAGCTTTGAGCTGGAGTTCGGCGGAAAGGGGCCCGTTCCGGCTATAATCACGGGCGAAGGCGAAGAGTCCGTGGAGCTTATGGGGATCGTCGACAGGGTGGACGGCTGGGAAAAGGACGGAAAGCTTTACATAAGAGTTGTCGACTACAAGAGCGGGTACAAGAAATTTGATCTTAGCGACATCTGGCATGGGTTGAACCTGCAGATGCTTATATATCTTTTTGCCCTTGAACAGCGCGGGAAGGAAATCTATGGCAAGGAGACAATAGGCGCCGGAGTGCTGTACATTCCCGCCAAGGACGCGGTTTACAGCGGTTCAAGAGGCGTTTCCGACGAGAAACTCAGGGAGAAAACCGACGAAGCGCTGAGAAGAAGCGGCCTCGTACTGAAAGTACCGGACGTTGTGGAGGCAATGGAAGCCGGCAGGCCCAAAAGGTTTATCCCGGTTACCTTTTCCCGCGACGGAAACTACTCCGACGGCGCGTCGCTCGCAAGCCTTGAACAGCTCGGCAGGCTGAAGCGGCATATCGACATGCTGCTGAAACAGATGGGACGCGCTCTGAATGAAGGACGAACGGAAGCGGATCCCTATTTCCGCGATCTGCGCACAAGCGCCTGCACTTACTGCGAGTATGCACAGGCCTGTCGTTTTGATCCCACGAACGGAACGGATAAAATGCGCTACCTGTACAGGTTAAAGCCCGATGAATTCTGGAAAAGACTGGAGGCGGAGAAAAATGCCGGTAAAGCTGACGGATGAACAGCGGGACGCCGTGGTGTGCCGGAACAGGGAAATGCTTGTCTCCGCCGCGGCCGGTTCGGGAAAGACAAGGGTAATAGTCGAGCGCATCATGTCCAGGATTACCGGTCCCGAGCGCAGGAATATAGACGATTTTCTCGTAATCACATTTACTAACGCGGCAGCCGCGGAGCTTCGCGACAGGTTCGAGAGGGAGATTTCCTCGCGCATTTCCGAAACGCCCTCCGACAGGCACCTGAAAAAACAGCTGTCGCTGCTGGCAAAGGCACAGATTACGACGATAGACGCCTTCTGCCTTTCCGTCGTACGGGAATTCAATCACCTGTGCGATCTGAGCCCCTCGGTTTCCATCGTCGATGGAGCGGAGGCCGACCTGCTGCGCTCCGAGGCGCTTGAAAACACATTGGAATCCCTGTATGAGGAAATTGAAAGCAATACCGATTTCGCGGAGCTTGCTTCGCTGCTGTCCGCGTCGCGCGACGACAGGCTCCTTGCGGGAGCCGTCTCCGATGCCTACACGAAAATTCAGAGCCATCCGTTTCCCGACATATGGATGGAAGAGACGATAAGAGTATATGAAAACTGCCCTGACGATTTCGGGGACACCGTCTGGGGAAATATCCTACTCAAGGAAGCCGTATCGACGGCGGAAGCCGCGAAGCGGATTCTTGAAACGGCTCTTGACCTTCTGAAGGACGAGCCGTCGCTTGAGTGTAAATACGCTCCAGCTCTGCGGGACGATATCGGAGTCGCCGAAGGTTTCGTTTCATCTGCCGGAAACGGCTGGGATGCGGCGGTCGAAGCGGCTTCGGCGCCGTTGTCCAGACTTGCCGCCGCTCCCAGGGACTGCGACCCCGTATTGAGAGACAGGATAAAGTCCATGCGTGAGGTCTGGAAAAAGATATACGGCACAATCTCGGAATCGATATCCGAGCAAAGCCGCGTGCATATCGATGAAATTCGCAGGATCCTTCCGGCTATCCGCGGCCTTTTTGCTGCCGTTAAGCGCTATGAACGGGAATACGGCCGCATCAAATCGTCGCGCAACCTGGTGGATTTCAACGACGTATCGCACGCGGTTATCAAACTCCTTTGCAGACGTTCCGGCGAACTGACCGAACCCACGGAAGTCGCGGAACTTATTGGCGGAAGGTATGCCGAGGTTCTCATAGACGAGTTTCAGGACACCAACGGCATACAGACCCTTATTGCCGACATGCTCACCCGAGGTCGGAACAATCTCTTTATGGTCGGCGACGTGAAGCAGTCGATTTATCGCTTCAGGCTGGCGGAGCCTGAAATATTCATCAGCCGCTACAATACGTACAAAGACTACTCGGACGCCCTGGGAGACGGGGTTCCGGTGCGCATGATCCTGTCAAAAAACTTCCGGTCCAGACCGGAGGTTGTGGACGCCGTGAACAGCGTTTTCAAAAAGCTGATGGTCGGAGGGTTTACGCAGATCTCCTACGGGGAAAGGGAGAAGCTCCATGTCGGAAGGGTGTGCGCCGGAGATCCCGCGGACGACGGTTCCGGCAACGACTACGAAACATCCTATGCACCCGGTGGTTTCAATCCCGAGTTCATGGTAATCGATATTCCGGAGGCGGAAGACGACGAGGAGGACTCGGTAGGAAAGCTCGAAGCCGAAGCCGCATATGTTGCGAAAAGGATACGTTCGATGCTCGACGGCGGTTTCCAGGTCGAGGAAGACGGCATAATGAGAAACTTGCGGCCCGGCGACATTGCAATTCTGCTCCGTTCAGCTTCGTCAAAAGCCTCTTACTTTGAGCGCGCACTATCCGCGAACGGCATCGAATCATGCACCGAGAGGAGCGGCCCCATACGTACGGCGGAGCTTCTCGCCTTATTGTCACTGCTGAAAGTAATTGATAACGCGTATCAGGACATTCCTCTCATAGGCGTCATGAATTTGCCGATATATCGGTTTACCCCCGACGAACTCACCGAAATACGGTCCGCAGACCGCAGTGCTTCAATGTATGATGCCGTAAGGAAATCCGCCGGGAAAGGCAATGAAAAATGCAAGGCGCTAATTGAAAGTCTTTCTTCATTCCGTACATACGCGGCGGAAAACGGTATCGACCGCCTTATACGCCATGTTTACTCTGTTACGGGGCTTCCCGGCATCTTCAGCGCAATGGCCGGCGGTGCTGAAAGAAGGCGGAACCTTATGAGACTGTACGAACACGCGGCTAAATACGTTTCATCCGGAAGACATGGCATATCCGGCTTTATAAACTACATCGAAAGGACCATGGAAAACGGCACATTCGGCTCCGACGAAGCTTTCGGCGACGACGCGGTCAGGATAATGACCATTCATAAATCAAAGGGAATGGAGTTTCCGGTCGTCTTCATATGCGACATATCATGCAAGTTCAACCTTGACGACACGCGCAAGCCGGTGCTTATACATCCCAAATACGGCATAGGCCTTAGAATTCTCGACCAGGACAGGATGTATCAGTACCCTACGGCCGTCTACACCGCCATATCCCGAAAACTGAGAGAGGAATCCCTTGCCGAGGAAATGCGAATATTATATGTCGCGATGACAAGGGCAAAGGAGAAGCTGATAATGACCTGCGCATTGCCAGGCGCCGCGGTAAAGCTTCAGTCGATTCTCAAAAATGCCGACGGTCTGGGAATCGAGCGCATCCGCTCCGCCGACGGTCCCGCCAAATGGCTTGTCCCGATACTGGCATCCCATCCGTCGGGCGCAAGACTGCGCGAGATTTCGGGATCGGATTACTTTTCTGCAGACGAACCGGGAACCTGGATAACTGACGTTATTACCGCCGGCTTTTCTGACGAACCCGAAACAGGCAGGGAAGATGATACTGCGGTTCAGCGCCTTAAGGAAGCATCCGGTTCCTCAGAGGTAAAAGCTTCGGAAGAATTGCCTCCGGATGTAGACGAACTGGCCGTAACGATAAGGGAAAGGCTTGATTACCGTTACCCGTTTGCCGGGCTTTCACAGGTGCCGTCGAAAATTACGGCCACGCAGCTCAAGGGGAAGGCTTATGAGTCGGAGCTTACCGAAAACGCGGAGGTCGTCTCCCGTCCGTTGTCGCACCTTCGGAGGCCCCGCTTTGCAGCCGGAATAACCGGTCTTACCCCCGCCGAAAAGGGAACCGCACTTCATCTTGCGATGCAGTTCGCCGATATTATGAAATGCAGGGACAGGGAATCAATAGAAAAGGAAATAGGCAGGCTCAGGGAATCACGCATACTTTCCGGGCTGCAGGCCGACGCGGTGGATCCGGAAAAAATCCTCAGGTTTGTCGAGTCCGACCTGGGCAAAAGGGTATATGCCGCGAAAAGCGTAAAAAGAGAGTTTAAATTTTCCATTCTGGACGAAGCCGGACGATACTATCCGGACGCGCCCGCCGGAGAAAAGCTCCTTGTGCAGGGGGTATGCGACCTGTTCTTTGAGGAGGACGACGGTATAGTGGTGGTAGATTTCAAATCGGACAAGGTCTCTCGGTCCGGCCTTTCTGCGAAGGCAGGCGAGTACCGGCCGCAGGTTGAGCTATATGCCTATGCTCTCGAAAAAATCACAGGAAAAACCGTCAAGGAGAAATTTCTGTATTTCTTTTCCGTCGACGAAGCGTTCAGGCTGTAGTAAAAAAGCACGGGGGCATATAGAATATGCCCTCCGTGCGGAAAAGGAATAAAAAAGATGTACGAAAACGGTAAGCCTTCGCACATCCTACGTGTATCGGGTTACTTAAGACCGAATTTCTTGTTGAAGCGATCGACACGTCCGCCGGTGTCGACAAGCTTCTGCTTGCCCGTAAAGAACGGGTGGCAGTTTGAGCAAACCTCAACCCTGATATCTTTCTTGGTTGACCCGGTATTGATAACCGTACCGCAGGCGCACTTGATGGTTGTCTGCTGGTAATCGGGATGTATTCCTTCCTTCATCATGCTCACCTCTTTCACAAATCCAAAAAATCACGAAATAAAGTATAACATGGTGCAATGTAAAATGCAACATTTATTTTAGCGGCCTTCCCGCATAGGCAGCCAACCCGCGGATATGCACCCGGTGATTTAGTCGAGAGACATGGCCGAAGCCCAAAAACAGGGGCGATTGTAAAAGGATCGGCAATAATGTATAATTCCTCTAGACATTTTAGATACGTAACCGCGGAAGGATTGCAACAGCCTTTTTGCGGGGAGATAAAATCGGAATATAAAAGGAAAATGAACATATGAATCTGACCGAAGAAAAAAAAGACTGCGAGCGCGCGGTGCTGGTCGGGCTTTCCTCGCCCGCGCTGGACGATTTTGAAAACTCCGATTACGAGACGCTCGATGAGCTTGAGGAGCTTCTTAAAACCGCCGGCGGAGAATGCGTCGCAAAGGTTCTTCAGCGAAAGGCCGCGCCCGATCCCGCCACGCTTATAGGCGAGGGAAAGACGGAGGAAGTGGCCGCGCTTGCCGAAGCTAACGGCGCGGATATCATTATTTTTGACAACGATCTGTCGCCGTCGCAGCTTAAAAATCTCGAAAAAATGCTCAAGCGTCCGGTGCTCGACCGCAGCGCGCTGATCCTCGATATTTTCGCCAGACGGGCGCGGACAAGCGAAGGAAGGCTTCAGGTTGAGCTTGCGCAGTACAGATACATTCTGTCGAAGCTTTCGGGACTCGGAAACTCCCTCTCGCGCCTGGGAGGCGGAATCGGCACGCGGGGCCCCGGCGAAACAAAGCTTGAGACCGACCGCAGGCACATCAGGCGCCGCATCGACCGTCTCGAGGAGGAGTTTGAGCGGATCAGGAGAGTGCGCGGCGTCCAGCGGGAAAAGCGAGTCAAATCGGAGATTCCGCTTGCCGCAATCGTCGGATATACCAACGCGGGCAAATCGACACTGCTGAACACCCTCACCGGAGCAGGCATCGAAGCCAACGACCGGCTTTTCGATACGCTGGACCCCACCGCAAGAAAACTTGTGATTGACGAAAACCTGACGGTGATATTTTCCGACACCGTGGGTTTTATAAGAAAACTTCCCCACAAGCTTGTCGAGGCGTTCAAGGCGACGCTCGAGGAGCTTGAATTTGCCGACGTCATCCTGCATGTGATCGATATATCCAATCCTTCCTGGGAGAGCCACATCGAAGTGGTGGAAAGACTCATCGAGGAGCTCGGCGTCGCGTCGACCCCGAGGATACGCGTCTTCAATAAAATCGATATAGCACCGGAAATGCCGCCGCTTCGCGGAAACGACGTCTGCATTTCGGCGAAAAACGGCCTTAATCTCGACAAACTTATCGATGCCGTGCGGAAAGCGGTCTCGAAACCTCTGCTGAACGTCCGTGTCAGACTTGATTATTCGGAAGCGCATTTGGTTGACGCTTTTTACAGGGAAGCAAAGGTGTCAGGACTCAGATATGAAGAAGATGCGATAATTCTGGAAGTTTCCTGCAGCGAAGCGCTCCTCGGAAAGCTAAAACCCGCGTCGTATGAAATATTATAGCGTCAGGAGACCGAAATGAGCGATTCTTACATGGTGCCTTACGGTTACGGCGAAGCCGAGTTTTCGGAAAAGAGATCCAGATTTATCGGAAGGGTATGGTTGTGCGAGACTGAGCGGGAAGCTTTGGAACATATAGCGGAAATCCGGTCCCTATGCTGGGACGCGACGCATAACGTATATGCCTATTCAATACGCGAGGGAGGGGCCACAAGGTTTTCGGACGACGGCGAGCCCCAGGGAACCGCCGGGATGCCCGTCCTTGACGTTTTCCGGCGCGAAGGCATTACTAATTTCCTCTGTATCGTCACAAGATATTTCGGAGGAATCCTTCTCGGCGCGGGCGGACTTGTGCGGGCCTACGCCCATGCGGCTAAAATCGCTCTCGACGCGGCGGGAAGGGCGACGATGAAACCTGTTATGGTTTTAGGCTTTACATGTCCCTATCATCTCTTCGACCGCGTAAAAACCGAAATAGAGCGTTCGGAAGGCGTCATCGTTCAAACCGATTACGGCGCCGATATCAGAATCGGCATGCACATACCCGAGCCGGGATTTAATACTTTCAATGAAAGAATACGGGAATTGACTTCGGGAAATATAAAGCCCGAACTAATCGAGATAAAGCATCTTCCGGTAAAAAACAACTGAAATTTACGTATACCGCAACGGCCATTTAGCACTATTACATGCTGTTTCATGCCTGAACGGGAAGAAAAACCGCAGGCCGGAGAAATACGGTCTGCGGTTTCTGTTGAAAAATTTTATATTAAAAAAAGAAAAGCGGGGACTCCCGTCGTATATAGTAAATAGGGAGGACAAGCCGAATGACGATAAGGGAACTCTACGAGACGTCGGAAAATAAAACGCTTTCACCATCGGCCGTGCGGTCTTCCGAATCCAAAGGACGGAAGATTGCCATTCCGGAATGCGACATACGCACCTGTTTCCAGCGCGACGTCGATCGTATAACGCATTCGAAAGCCTTCCGAAGGTTAATGAGAAAAACGCAGGTTTTTCTCCGGCCCGAGGGAGACCACTACAGGACCAGGCTGACTCATACCCTTGAGGTCAGCCGCATAGCAAGAACGATGGCGCGCGCACTTCGCCTGAACGAGGACCTCGTCGAGGCGATGGCGCTGGCCCATGATCTGGGCCACACTCCCTTCGGCCATGCGGGGGAATATGCGCTGAACGAAGTCGTTCCCGGCGGTTTTCAGCACAACGTTCAGGGCGTCAGGGTTCTGGAACGGATTGAAAACAACGGCTCGGGGCTCAATCTCTGCAAGGAAGTCCTGGAAGGAGTGCTGTGCCATACGGGTCCTCTCGAAGCGTCGACGCTCGAAGGGAAGCTTCTGAAGTTCGCCGACAGGATCGCATACATAAACCACGATATAGACGACGCCTTGCGTGCGGGAATTCTTAAGCCCTCCGATATTCCCAGGCATTTATCCGGGCTTCTCGGCGAAAAATATCAGCAAAGAATCGACACCATGGTGCACGACGTCATTCTTAACAGCGGCGAAACCGAAATATCCATGTCTTCCGAAATCGGCTCCGCCATGAATGAGCTTCGCGATTTCATGTTCGAGCGCGTTTACAGGAATCCCGTCGCCAAAAGCGAAGAATCCAAGGCCATCGACATGCTCCGGAAGCTGTATGAATATTATGTCGCTTTACCCGAAAGCTTGCCTTCCGAATACAGACACCTCGCCGAAGAGGACGGTGTCGAACGAGCCGTCTGCGATTATATTGCCGGCATGACGGATTCATATGCGGTCAGCCGCTTTAGGGATCTCTTTATTCCGAAAGGCTGGAGTTTTGTCGAAGCGGAGCGAAATAAAAACGACTAAAAAGACATGATTTTAAGGTTTTTGTATAAAAAATGAAATATTGTCAAGTATAAACTTGCTATAGCCGGTCTCACGTGCCGCAGCCGCGGCAAGATCGAAGGAAAGGAGGGGTACGTTGGCATTTTCAGCGGAATTTCTGGAAGAGCTCTCCGAAAGATCCGACATAGCCGAAATAGTATCGGAGTATGTGCCTTTAAAGCAAAAAGGCAAAAACCTTTTCGGTATTTGCCCGTTTCACTCTGAAAAGACGGCCTCCTTTTCCGTTTCCCGGGAAAGACAGGCTTTTCATTGCTTCGGATGCGGGGTCGGAGGCGGAGTCATAAACTTCATAATGAAGGCGGAAAACCTCGAATTTCCGGATGCCGTCCGTTTCCTTGCCGGCAAAGTCGGACTTCAGGTACCGGAAGACGACGGTTTGCAGGCCTCGGCAAGAAGGGCGCGCATCCTTGAGCTAAACAAGATTGCGGCCAGATATTTCCACGAGTGCCTCATGGGCAGCGAAGGCGCCGAGGCAAGGAAATATCTGAGGGAGCGCGGGATAACGGAGCGCACCGTAAAACGCTTCGGTCTCGGTTACGCGCCCAACTCATGGGACGGTCTTATAAAACACGCAGAAGGGTTCAATAAGTCCGATCTTCTCGACGCCAAACTGGTTGTGAAAAATAAAAACGGCGGTATTTACGACATGTTCAGAGGTCGAGTGATGTTTCCGATCATCGACATGAGGGGAAACGTCATAGCTTTCGGCGGACGGGTGATCGGCGAAGGGCAGCCGAAATACCTCAATTCCCCCGAGACTCCGGTATTCAATAAAAGCAGAAATCTCTTCGCCATGAACATTGCCAAGAATTCAAAGGGAGGGCGCTTTATCCTGGCTGAGGGATATATGGACGTTATATCTCTCCACCAGGCCGGTTTCAATACGGCGGTTGCCTCCCTCGGCACTTCGCTTACCGAACAGCAGGCCCGCCTGATCTCCAGATATGCCAGCGAAGCGGTAATCGCATACGACCAGGATACGGCCGGAAGAAACGCGGCCGAAAGGGCAATAAGCCTGCTGGAAATAACCGGAATAAAAGTAAAGCTTCTCGACATGCCGGGAGCTAAGGATCCGGACGAGTTCATAAAGAAATACGGAGCGGACGCATTCCGGCTCCGCCTCGACAGGTCGAGCAATCATATAGAATATCGTCTGTCCTCGATTCGTTTAAAATACGATCTGTCGGTCGACGACGACCGCGTGTCCTATCTGAAGGAGGCTTCCGAACTTGTCAGCACCATAGAAAACCCCGTCGAGCGAGCCGTTTATGCGGCAAAAGTGGCGGAAACGGGCGGTGTTGCTGTTTCGGTTATCGAAAAGGAAGCGGAGCTTGCGGCCAAACGCAGGAAAAGCATCGAGGCCGGCAGGGCACGAAGACGGATCCTCAGCCCCGCGCTTGCAGCTCAACCCAAAGCGAGGGAACTTCGTTATGAAAACGTCAGGTCGGCCATGGCGGAGGAAGGCCTTCTTGCAATGCTGCTGAACGACAGCCAGCTTATCGGTCAGGCTTCGGTCAGGCTGAAACCGGAGCACTTTTCATCTGAAACCCTGGCGAAGACATACGATGCGATCCTTTCTCTATATAAATCAGGCAGTCCAATAACTACGGTAATACTTTCGCAAGTCCTGAACGAAAGCGAAATGGAACATATCGGAAAAATACTGATGAAAAACATACCCGAAGGTGAAAGAATGAAGGCGCTGAACGACTACATAGAAACAATACTGGCGGAACACGCAAGGCATGGGAATGACGAAGGCAAATCACTTTTGAAAGAATGGGAAAGACTTAGAGAGAAGAAGGGTTTGGAGGATAAGAGATGAACATGATGGAGGATAAGAAAACCGTATTGAAAGACCTGATCGAGCACGGCAAGAAAGCCGGCAAGCTTACCGCGAAGGAAATCATGAACGTCGTTGAGGAGCTTTCCCTTGACTCCGAGCAGATAGATAAGCTCTACGACACTCTTGAGGCCCTGTCCATAGATATTGCGGTAGACGAGGAATATATCGAAGAAATAGAAGAGGATCTTCCCGCCGACATCGTCGAGATAGAAGAGATCCCCGAAGACGAGCTTGCCGATCCCGAGGCTCTCGCCGAAGGCATCAGCATAGACGACCCCGTTCGCATGTACCTCAAGGAAATCGGAAAGGTCGACCTGCTTACTCCCGAAGAGGAAATCGAACTCGCAAAGCGCATGTGCGAGGGCGACGAGGAAGCAAAAAAGAAGCTGGCCGAAGCCAACCTCCGTCTTGTCGTAAGCATCGCAAAGCGTTATGTGGGCAGGGGAATGCTTTTCCTCGACCTTATACAGGAAGGAAACCTCGGCCTGATAAAAGCCGTCGAAAAATTCGACTATAATAAAGGCTTCAAGTTCTCGACATACGCCACCTGGTGGATACGCCAGGCGATAACCCGCGCAATAGCCGACCAGGCCCGAACGATCCGTATCCCCGTCCACATGGTGGAAACCATAAACAAGGTGATCAGAGTCTCCAGACAGCTGCTGCAGGAGCTTGGACACGATCCGCAGCCCGAAGAGATCGCGGCCGAAATGAACATGCCGGTGGACAAGGTGCGCGAAATAATGAAGATCGCTCAGGAGCCGGTTTCGCTCGAAACTCCGATAGGCGAGGAGGAGGACAGCCATCTGGGCGACTTCATACCGGACGAGGACGCGTCCGAACCGGCCGAGGCCGCCTCATACACTCTTCTCAAGGAGCAGCTTGTCGAGGTCCTGTCGACTCTCACCCCCAGAGAGGAAAAGGTTCTGAAGCTCCGCTTCGGCATCGAGGACGGACGCACCCGCACCCTGGAAGAAGTCGGCAAGGAGTTCAAAGTTACCCGCGAGCGAATCCGTCAGATCGAAGCGAAGGCGCTCCGCAAACTCCGCCATCCAAGCAGATCCAGAAAGCTCAAGGATTTCCTCAACTGAAAAACTCCTGCTCGGTTCCGACGATTATTTTCCGGAAAGATATTGACAGGCATTTCTGCATGGTGTACCATATTTATGCTGCCGTTTATATACAAAGCACTATATATGGTGTACCGTTTGGAAAGATCAGGCTCCAGCAGCCAACAAAGGGTATACTTTACGGTATACCCTTTAATTATATCAGCAGGAAAGAGTGGGAGAAATGAGTGGGGTAAAGGTTTCAGTTATCGAAAAAATCAGAAAACGCGACGGAAGACTTACCGAATTCAACATCGACAAAATTACAACCGCCATAGAAAAGGCATTCAATTCCACTTATAAAAAAGGATATCATGCCGAGGCGGAAGCTCTCGCATACAAGGTTTATGAAATTCTGGCGGCCGAGGAAAACCGCATCCCCGATGTCGAGCACATTCAGGATATAGTGGAACAGGTTCTCATCGAGCACGGATACGTGCAGACCGCCAAGGCATATATTCTTTACAGAGCCGAACGGAGCCGCATCCGCGACATGAACTCCAGGCTTATGAAGGTTTATGAAGAAATTACCTTCAGCAAGGCTTCCGACTCCGACATAAAGCGTGAAAACGCGAATATCGACGGAGACACTGCTATGGGCACCATGCTGAAGTATGGTTCCGAAGGCGCAAAGCAGTTCTATGAAATGTTTGTCCTGAAACCGGAGCATGCCAAGGCGCACCGGGAGGGAGACATGCATATTCACGATCTGGATTTTCTCACCCTTACGACCACATGCTGCCAGATCGATATAATCAAGCTTTTCGAGGGAGGATTCTGTACCGGACACGGTGCGCTCCGCGAGCCCAAGGACATAGCCTCGTATGCCGCGCTTGCCTGCATAGCGATTCAGTCTAACCAGAATGACCAGCACGGAGGCCAGAGCATCGTTAACTTCGATTACGGAATGGCGATCGGCGTCGGAAAAACTTTCGTTCGTGTTTACCGCGAGAACCTTGCAAGGGCTCTTATTCTCCTCGCCGGAATGGAAGACAGGGAAGCCGAGACAACGGCCCGCAGAATTGTCGAGGAATCTTCCGAAGAGACCGGTTTAAAACCGTCTCTCGTCTGCTCGCAGGAGTACCTGACTGCGGAAAAGAAAAAGCTCGGCGAGATAATTAACGACGAATCCCTTGCAGACAATATGCAGAAGTTTGCGTTGGAAAGAGCCGTAAAGGAAACCGACCGCGCAACCTACCAGGCCATGGAAGCCTTTATTCACAATCTGAACACAATGCACTCCCGCGCGGGGGCACAGACTCCGTTTTCGTCAATCAACTACGGCATGGACACCTCGCCCGAAGGCAGAATGGTCATGAAGAACGTGCTTCTCGCAACCGAGGCAGGCCTCGGAGGCGGCGAAACCCCGATTTTCCCCATACAGATTTTCCGCGTTAGAAAAGGCGTAAACTACGATCCCGGCGATCCCAACTACGACCTGTTCAAGCTCGCCATTCGGGTGAGCGCAAAAAGGCTTTTCCCGAACTTCTCTTTTATCGACGCTCCCTTCAACAAGATGTATTACAAGGAGGGGCATCCCGAGACCGAAATCGCATACATGGGCTGCCGCACCCGCGTAATAGGAAACGTCTACGATCCGAGCCGCGAAATAAGCAACGGACGCGGGAATCTCTCGTTCACAAGCATTAACCTGCCGCGAATCGCTCTGAAAGCCAACAAGAACATTTCCGTATTCTTCGAAGACCTCGACCGCAAGATGGATCTCGTCATCGATCAGCTGCTTGATCGTTTTGAAATCCAGTGCAGGAAAAAGGTGCGCAATTTTCCGTTCTTAATGGGCGAGGGCGTCTGGCTTGAAAGCGACAAGCTCGGCCCCGACGATGAAGTCCGCGAAGTCCTGAAACACGGAACCCTGTCGGTAGGCTTCATCGGCCTCGCCGAAACCCTGAAGGCTCTGACGGGTTACCATCACGGCGAAAACGAACTGGCCCAGAACCTGGGACTGGAAATTGTCAGCCATATGCGCGCCCGGCTTGATGAAGAAAGCGAAAAGAGGAAGCTTAACTTCTCGCTCCTTGCAACTCCGGCGGAAGGGCTTTCCGGACGGTTCGTAAAGATGGACAAAAAGCTCTTCGGAGAAATCGAGGGAATTACCGACCGTGATTATTATACGAACAGCTTCCATATTCCCGTATATTATAACATCAACGCCGTCGACAAGATCCGCCTCGAGGCTCCTTATCACGCTTTGACAAATGCCGGCCACATCACCTACATTGAAATGGACGGCGATCCGGCGCAGAACCTTGAGGCTTTTGAGAAAGTTATCCGTGCGATGTATGACGCCGGAATCGGCTACGGCGCGATAAACCACCCCGTTGATCGCGACCCGGTCTGCGGCTTTACCGGAATAATCAAGGATCAGTGCCCAGGCTGCGGACGCAGGGAGGACGACGGAGTCAAGTTTGAGCGCATACGCCGCGTAACCGGATACCTGGCGGGAACGCTCGAACACTTCAACAACGCTAAAAGAGCGGAAGAAAGAGACAGAGTGAAGCATGGCATTTGAAGAGACGATACGAATAGCCGGATGCATCCATGATTCCATCGTGGACGGTCCGGGTTTGCGATACGCGATTTTCGTACAAGGCTGCCCTCACCGCTGCGAAGGATGCCATAACCCGGATGCTCACGATTTTTCCGGGGGCACCGAAGTTCCTATACAGGCCATAATAGACGACATCGAAAAAAACCCGCTGCTCGACGGCATAACATTGACCGGAGGAGAACCGTTCTCGCAAGCCGATAAGCTGATACCGATCGCCTCTTACGCACGGGAGCGCGGATTGTCGGTGTGGGTATACTCGGGATGGACCTATGAGGAGCTTACCGGCGGTTTAGCCGAAAACAGCGGCTGGGAGGAGCTTGTGAACCTTTGCGACGTGCTCGTTGACGGAAGGTTTGAACTTGAAAAGCGTTCCCTTGATCTGCAATGGAGGGGAAGCCCCAACCAGCGCGTCATCGACCTGCGTGCTACCCGGGAGTCGGGAACCCTGACTCTGTATGAACAAGCACCATACGTATCGGGTTTTGAGCCTCCAAGGTGGGGATAATCACACAAAAATAGGGATTTATATACTAGTCTGCGGTTAGACTTTTGCGGTTGCCGTACCTTTGCTGAAAGTGCCCTGGAAGGCCACAACTCCGAGGTATACGGCAGCCGCTATTATTAATGCCATAACAAGCGCCGTTCCTCCGCCAAAAGTCTGCTCCGCATGCAGGAAAACCAATCTTGCGCAGAGGGCTGCAAGAACGGCGGACAGCGCGGGCACAATAAACCAGCGCTCCCATTGTATTTTCAGCTTCGCAACCTTCGACACAGCATATAAATTCAGCATAAACGTCAAAAACGTGGTTGATATGCTTGCGATAACATAACCGTATATTCCGATCCATGGAACCGCGGTGAAGTAATATGTAATCGCAAGCTCAAGCAGATTGCCCACTAGAAAATTTGCCGCCGATTTTATCTGTTTCCCGAGTCCGTTTAATATGTTGCCGAGTATAACCATGTATATGGCAAAAACCGTACCGACGGCAAGAGGAAGCAAAAATCTTTCCTCAGCTGCCTGCCTGAAGAGTATCATTCCAAGCTGGGGCCCAAGGGGAACCATTACGGCAACCGCGGGCAGAACAAACATTGACGTTGTAGTGATCGCCCGGGATATTTTGCTTCGAAGGTCGTTATAATTCCCAAGAGCAAGGTTTTCGGAGAGCTTGGGTACCATGACGAGCCCCAGGCCCACAATGAGGGCGGAGGGGAGATTAAGAAGGGGAATCGTCATGCCGAACAGGACCCCGAACGTACTCAGAGCCTCGGACTGCGTCATACCGGTCAAAACCAGCCGCCTTGGAATGATGATTATTATCAGGGATGAAAGCAGGTTGTTGCAAAGGCTCGTAAAAGATATCGGGACGGCGATTTTACCGAGCTTTGAAGTCATATGAGGGTCTTTTTCCCCTCCGGCGGGCATTTTACGTATCTTTTTGACATATATCGCCCTTAAAAACGTGGAACTGAATATTTCGCAGATCAGCATCCCGGTCACTATTATGACAAGCATCTGTTCGTCGGGGCGCGGCAGCAGGAAGTATAAAAGGAGAAGAACCGCTCCCATCCTTATTATCTGTTCCAACAGGTCCGAAAGCGCCGGCGGGTTTACGTTCTTGGTCCCATAAAAGAAGTTTTTATGTATGTTTTCGATTCCCGTGAAGAAAATGACAGGAATCATCGCAAAAATGGCAAGCTTCGTACGCTCGTCGCCAAGAAAATGCACTGCGATAACGTCGACGAATAAAAAAACTAGAACCGACAGCGACAAAAAGATCATAAAAAAAACAACGACGGCGCGCCGGATCAGAAGCCTGACCGCCAGATAGTTTCCGAGAGCCGCATACTCGGCCGACAACCTGCTCACGGCAACGCAGATGCCTGAGGTTGCAATCGTAAGCGAAAGGGAATAGAAGGGATAAACCAGCTGGAACAGTCCCATGCCCTCCGCTCCGATCAGCCGGCTCAGCGCAATTCTATATATAAAGCCAAGTATTTGTGAGCATATATTGGCCGCCGTCAGTATAAACGCGCCGTAACGCACCGACTTTGTATCTATTCTCAAATTTACACGCTCCATTTCAATTTGCGGGGTGCTGCCTTCCCTCGTGATCTATTGTAAAATCATCCGTGTAAATAAGCTCGGAGATAGGCACAAGCCTGTAGCCGTCGGCAAGCAGTTTTTCAATTATGCCCGGCAGAGCTTCGGGAGTGTGCAAAGCCGCATTGTGAAACAGCACGATCGACCCGGGCTTTACCCGGCTGAGCACGCGCCGGCTGATGTCCGCCGCTGAAAGATCCTTCCAGTCAAGGCTGTCGACGTCCCATTGGATTGTGTACATTCCCATGCTGCGGACCGTCGTCACAAGCTTGTCGTCATAATCGCCGTAAGGAGGACGAAAGAGGGTAGGCTTTACTCCTGTGATCTTTTCTATCTTGTCGTTGCAGGCGGAAATATCAGAAATGATATCGTCACGACTGAGCTGAGGCATATGCTTGTGCTTGTTTGAATGGTTCATTACCTCGTGTCCCGCATCGTGCAGCGCCTTTACGGATTCGGGATACTTGTCGACCCAGTCCCCCACTACGAAGAATGTCGCCTTTACGTCATACTTCCCCAAAATGTCGATGAGCTGCTGCGTATCCTCGTTGCCCCATGCCGCGTCAAAGCTGAGGGATGCGACCTTTTCATCCTTTTTGACGCAGTAGATGGGAAGCTGGCGTTTTGCCGCGGACACTCCGGCCACCGCCGGACTCCCGAAAACCGCCAGTATAAGTACGGATGCGACAACAAGACAGAACGCCGTCAGGACGTTCTTTTTAATATAGATCACCCTCACAACCGTCACCCCTCATTATTTAAAAGAAGGTATTCCCAATCTATTTTTATGTAAATGCCGTCCGTGATAGACCAAAATCCCGTGCCCGCCGAGAATTCCGGCAGGACACGGGATTTTATGCATAGGCTATATGGTTCTATATTTTTTGTCTTATGGGTGTAAAGTTATAATGCTTTATGCGAGGCCTGCAAGCTTTTTGGCAAGTTCTGCGGCGGAAGCGGCATCCGGCGCATAGCCGTCGGCGCCGACGGAGTCCGCGTAGGCCTGGGTAACAGGAGCACCGCCGACCATGACTTTTATCCTGTCGCGAACGCCGGCATTGACAAACGCGTCGATGGTCTCCTTAAGGGCGGGCATCGTCGTGGTAAGGAGGGAAGACAGGGCGACGATCTGGACGTCGGGATTGTCGTTTATAGCCTGCACGAACTTCTCAGGGGGAACGTCGACGCCTAGGTCGATTACTTCAAATCCGGCGCCTTCAAGCATCATGGCGACAAGGTTCTTACCGATGTCATGAAGATCTCCGATAACCGTACCGATTATAATTTTGCCGATCGGCTCCACGCCCGTAGCGGAGAGATGAGGCTTGAGGACCTCTACTCCTTTTTTCATGGTGCGGGCGGCGACAAGCATTTCGGGGACAAAAATCTCGTTGTTTTTAAACTTTTCACCAACGACGCCCATTGCCGCAATCATACCGTCGTTGAGAATCTCGGCTGCGCTGCAGCCCTCGTCGAGAGCTTCCTTAACAAGCCCTTCGATTATTTTGGATTTGCCTGCTTCAACTGCGGAAGCGATTTCCTGAATCTTTGACATGATGTATCCTCCTAAGAAAATAATATTATTTTGCTTCTTTTACAGGGCCGATCCTGCCCTCTCTGAAAGCGTGAATAAATTCGAGGCAAAATTCATCGTTTTCGATAAGCGCGTCAGTGGCGTAAATAACGCCGAGCATATCGCGGTTGAGCGGATCCACGATGGCGCTGTCCATACCGGCGTTCATGGCAAGGACCATGAATGCTTCGTTGATGCATTTTCTGGCGGGCAGGCCATAGGAAATATTGCTCAGACCGCTGGTGATGTGCACATCAGGATACCACTCACGGATTTTGGACGCACAGGCCGTAAATTTCCGCAAAGTCTCTCCGTCTGTGGAAAGCGCCGTTACAAGAGGGTCGATGTATATGCGCGAAGGCGCTATGCCGTATTCCTTTGCCTTCTCCATGATTTCTTTCGCGATTTCGAGCCTTCTTTCAACCGTGTTCGGGATGCCGCGGTTGTCGCAAAGAAGGGCGATAACCTGCCAGCCGGTATTTGCGATGGCGGGGAAAATCACCTCTATTTTATTGCCTTCAAGGGAAACAGAATTTACGATCCCTTCCTTTTTGCAGAAGGGGATACAGGCGGCGCAGGTGTTGGGATTCGGGCTGTCGATACATATGGGGGTATCTACGGTATCCTGAACGATATCGATAAGCCATTTCATGACTTCGATTTCGTCATCGTCGCTGACCGAGGCGCAGACGTCTATATAGTCGGCGCCGGCATCGGCCTGTTTCTTTGCCAGCTTGCGGATAAAAGCTTCGTTTCTGTTCGCGATGGCCTTGCAGACTGATGGTATCGATCCGTTGATTTTTTCACCGATAATAATCATGTTTTTTACATATCCTTTCGCTTGTGCGTTGAATCAGGAATTATATGCCTGCCGCGTGCGGGAATACAGAAGCTCGTATGCCTTCCTCTGCGTGCCGGCCATAATCGTAAACCTGCAGAGAACCCTGTCGTATTTTCCGTATTCGTCGATGAACTTATTGATGGCGGCAATGATTTCTTCTTCGGTCGACTCAAATGTGATCTCGGGCTGCACTCCTATAATTATCCTGTCGCCGTATTTTTCAAGGAGCATTTTATAATCGTTCATGGGCTGCGGACACCATATGTCGACGCCCGATTCAATCATTGCGGGTACGAGCATTTCGTTTTTGCCGCAGGAGTGGAAGTCAAAATACATTCCGCGTTTATGGCAGGACTCCACGACGCGGGAAAGGTAGGGCACAAGCATTTCGCGAACCGTATTGAGCGAGAAGAAGGGAGCTCTCTGGGAACCCCAGTCGTCGTGGAAGTAAACAGCGTCGGCGTTGTAGTATTTCTGGTATTTTTCAATCAGGTCGTCATAAAAAACGCAAAGGGCGTCGAACAGGCGATGGACGCCATCCTGCTGGTCCTCGTCGACCATTGCGAGAGCCGCGTTTTCAAAGTCCATAAAGGAGATAAGACGCTCAAAAAGACCGTTCATAATCCAGACTTCGTTCATCCGGTCGCGGCTAAGAAGCTCCCTGTTTTTTTCAGCGCTCCCGGCCCAATCGTAAGCATCGAGATCCGGGAATTTTATGTAATCCTCCCACTTGTTGATGTCGGGAACCTTAGGCGAACCGGGCCTGACCATAGAACCTCCTACCTGCGGCACAAAGTCCCAGTGAACGCCGAAGAAATCCTCGCCGCCCGCGTCCTTGATGTCGAGCGGGTCCGCGTCGATGACAAGACCTCTGGCAACGTTGTCCGGAATGATTTTGGGAGCGAAGGAGAAACAGTCGGCGCTTGACGGCATCCAAAGAGGCTTTTCCCCATCCAGCAGCAGCTTCATGTTTTCACGCGGAGTAATGGGACTGTTGTATCTGGGCAAGGCGGGCGCGCGCGGGGAAATCGATTTATACTCCCCGATAATCTGAAGTTCCCGTGCTTCGTCAAAGGGTACTCTTTCCATTTAAACTACTCCTTTTCTACTATAATTTGCACATATCCATTATATAAATATTGAGAATCATTGTCAAATATCCTCAATACTTCTGGCTGCCGCCTTCACGACATGCTTTGCGAGAACGCTTGTGGTCACGGTCCCTACTCCGCCGGGAACCGGGGTGATTGCCTTGACGACGGGTTCGGCGGACTTGAAATCAACGTCTCCGCACAGTTTGCCATCCTCGTTTACGTTGATGCCCACATCGATCACGATTTGGTTTTCGTTTAAATAATCTGCGCCTATTATTCCGGCCTTTCCGGCGGAAACAATTAGAATTTCAGCCTCGCGGGCGACTGAGGGCAAATCGACGGTCCTCGTGTGGCAGATTGTAACCGTCGCATGCCTTTTTAGAAGCATCATGGCGGCCGGCTTCCCCACGACAAGGCTCCTGCCGATTACGACGGCCCTCTTGCCTTTGACGTCAATGCCGTAATGATCCAGTATTTCCATGCAGGCTTGAGGGGTGCATGGGGGAAATCCGATATCTTCTCCCGCATATATTCCGGCCATTGAGCCGTCGGTAATTCCGTCCACGTCTTTTTCGGGGAGAAGGGCCCTGCGCACCGCATTGTCGTCAATATGCTTCGGAAGAGGCCTGAAGAGAAGCACACCGTGAATCCCGGAATCGTTGTTGACGTCGTGTATAACGGATATTAGCTCGTCCTGGGATGTGTCGGACGGCAATACTATGCTTTTAACCTCGACTCCTACGGAGCCGCACCGCTTGATTGCGCCCCGCTCGTAAGAAATGTCGTCTTCACGTTCGCCGACCCTGATTATCGCAAGCTTCGGTACGATCCCGCGCTCCCTGAGTCCGGCCGCTTCAGCCTTAACACCGGCGTTTATTGCGGAGGCCACCTCTTTTCCGCTAAGTATCTGCGCCATAATAAAACCTCCTTTCCGGACTTCAGATTAGCCTTGACAAAACGCTTGAATATATCTCGTCAGCAAGCTTTGTGTAATTTTCAAGCATGGCTTTAGCCCTGGTGTTGATTTCTTCGGCATATGCGCGGTCGGTCATCGCCTTTGTGTTTATGAAAACGTTGAGACTTGCGCCGAGCAGCGCTGCCTTGCATAATGCCACACCCACGCCGGCGTCGCTGACGGCAAGGGCGTTTCCTTTTTCAGCAAACTCCTTTTGCAGCTCGATAGCCTCGCAGCATTTCTTCATGATCTCAAGGGGAACAAGGCTCGCTTCCCTGAGCGCCGCTTCCATGACGCGCTGCTTTTCAGCCTTTTCTTCTTCGGTGGATTTCGGGAGGGAATATGCTTTGGAGAGAGGCTCAAACACCTCCGCGTCCCTGTCGACAAGGCCTATTAGTTCTGCCTGGATCCTGTCGGCTTTCTCCTTAAGCTCGATTATATCCTTTTCCATGGAGGCGTATTTCTTTTTTCCAACGGTGAGCGAGCCCACCATGTTTCCGAGCGCCGTGCCTATCGCGCCGACAAGCGCGGAGGCTCCGCCGCCGCCCGGAACCGGGTCCTTGCCCGATAGAACGCTTATAAACTCTTCGCAGCTTAGCTTCGCAAACGACATGGGAAAACTCCTTTGCACTTTATTAGAACAGGCCTGTGATCTTTCCCGTCGGGTCGACGTCGATCGTCTCGGCCGCCGGAACCTTTGGGAGACCGGGCATTGTCATAATTTCGCCGGTCAGCGCAACGATGAACCCGGCGCCCGATGAAACCTTGAGATTCCGGACGGTAAGCTTGAACCCTTCGGGCGCGCCGAGAAGGGAAGCGTCGTCCGAAAAACTGTACTGGGTCTTAGCCATGCATATCGGAAGATTGCCGAACCCCAGCTTCTGCAGCTTTTTCATCTGCTTCCTTGCGGCGGGGAGTATATCGACCGAGCCCGCGCGGTAAATCTTTTTTGCGATGGCTTCTATTTTCTCCTCAATGGTGCTTTCGAGGCTGTAGCAATATTCGAAATCATTGGGCTCGTCGCAAAGGCGGACGACTTCCTTTGCAAGCTCGACGCCGCCTTCTCCGCCCTTTCCCCATACCTCCGAAAGGGCCACATTGACGCCAAGCTCACGGCATTTGCGTTCAATAAGCCCGAGCTCGGCTTCGGTATCGGCGGGGAAGCGGTTTATGGCGACGACGGCGGGGAGGTGATAAACGCCGGTGATGTTCTCGACATGCCGTAAAAGGTTCGGGAGCCCCTTTTCCAGCGCCTCGATATTTTCCTTGCCGAGGTCGGCCTTGTCAGCTCCTCCGTGATGCTTAAGGGCGCGCACGGTGGCGACGATCACGACGGCGTCGGGCTTAAGGCCCGCCAGGCGGCATTTTATATCGAAGAACTTCTCCGCGCCGAGGTCGGCGCCAAAGCCGGCCTCCGTCACGACATAATCGGCAAGCTTGAGGGCGGTGCGCGTGGCTATGACGGAGTTGCAGCCGTGTGCGATATTCGCGAACGGTCCTCCATGGACGAAAGCGGGAGTATGCTCCAGCGTTTGGACAAGATTCGGCTTGAGGGCGTCCTTGAGAAGTGCGGCCATTGCTCCCGCCGCTTTCAGGTCCCCGGCGGTGACCGGCCTGTTGTCATATGAGTAGCCTATAATGATTTTGCCGAGCCTTTGCTTAAGGTCTTCCAGATCCCTTGCAAGGCAGAGAATCGCCATTACTTCGCTCGCGACCGTTATGTCAAAGCTGTCTTCACGGGGCACGCCGTTCGAATGACCGTTCAGGCCGTTTACAACGAAGCGAAGCTGGCGGTCGTTCATGTCGACGCAGCGGTGCCATGTGATCTGAGTGGGATCAATGCCCAGGGCGTTGCCCTGATATATATGGTTGTCTATCATCGCGGCAAGCAGGTTGTTGGCGGCGCCGATGGCGTGCATGTCTCCGGTGAAATGCAGGTTGATGTCCTCCATCGGAACGACCTGGGCGTAGCCGCCTCCCGCCGCACCTCCCTTGACGCCGAAAACCGGGCCAAGAGAGGGTTCGCGGAGTGCTACCATCGATTTCTTGCCTATTTTCCGGAGCCCGTCGGCAAGTCCCACTGTGGTGGTGGTTTTACCTTCACCGGCTGGGGTCGGGGTAATCGCGGTAACAAGGATCAGTTTTCCGTTTTCCGCGTCCTTCAGATCGTTGAGGATGCCGTAATCGATCTTTGCTTTATAGTTGCCGTACAGTTCCACATATTGATCGGGTATTCCGGCGGTCCTGGCTACTTCAACTATGTTTTTCATTGGCGTGGATTGGGCGATTTCAATGTCACTTCTGATGGTCATGGCATTCATTCTCCTTTCTTATCCGGTTCACATCGCCTTTGCCGTACGGTCAAAGCAGTCGGCTTGCGGAATCCCGGTTAATATTCTTTCGGCATTTTGTCGAGTTCGGCCATTGAGAACACGGGCCCGTCGATGCACACGTATTTATGGCCTATGTTGCATTTTCCGCATTTGCCTACGCCGCATGTCATTCTCATCTCCAGCGTCGTCAGTATGCGGTCTTTAGGCATTCCCATTTCCACGAAGGTCTCCGACAGCGCTTTTATCATGACGGGCGGGCCGCAAAGCACCGCGTATGTATTCTCAATATCGAACGTTATGTCTTTGATCAGATTGTGGGGAAAACCCACAAGACCGTCCCAGCCGGGTTCGGGGTTATCTATCGTCAGCTTCAGGTCGGTGTCGGGACCGGAAGCCCACTTGTCGTAATCGTACCTGAAAACGAAATCCTTGGTGGATCTTGCGGCGATAAGCATGTTGATTTTCCGGTAGTTGGGACGGTTTTCTGGCTGGTAAATCAAATCTATGAGAGGTCTGAGCGGGGCAAGGCCAAGTCCTCCCGCAACGTAGAACAGGTTGAAACCGGTCATTTTCTCCATGGGGAAGGAGTTGCCGAATGGACCGCGAATCCAGATATTGTCTCCTTCGTTGAGCCGGTGGAACGCGTCGGTAACGGAACCCGTGCGTTTGATGCATAACTGTATGGTATCCTTTATATGAGGAGACGACGCGAATCCGAAGGGGGCTTCTCCGACCCCCGGAATGGTCACCTCTACAAACTGTCCCGGAAGGAAATCGATAGGCGACTCGGGAGCCAATGTGTAGGTTTTCACGTCCTGGACGGCTGAAGTGGTCTCCTGAACCACGCACAGGATTTTAGCCTTGAAGGGGATATAGGGATTCATTCCGACCCTCCTTTCACCGTGTTCGCCCCGCCGAGCCTCGAATTTATGTCTTCGACCGACCTGCGGATATTGATCCCGCCGGGGCAGGAGCGAATACAGCGCCCGCAGCCGGTGCAGGCGGTAAGCCCGAAGTTTTCCGGGATGTAGACATACTTGTGCATTACGCGCTGCCTGAAGCGTTCCTTTTTCGAAGAACGGGGATTATGTCCCGACGCATGCAGCGTAAACTTCGGATACATGCAGCTGTCCCAGCAGCGATAACGCGACATGACTCCGTCCGTCTCCGTGTCCCTGAATTCAAAGCAGTGACAGGTCGGACAAATATACGTGCAGGTACCGCAGCCAATACAGCCTTCAACATACTTTTCCCAGGGCATGGTATCAAAAATATCCGACTCATCCGCAGATATTTCAAGAACAGTACAGCTATTTTCCGGCTCCGGCCGCCCAGGTTCTTCGGTCTTTTCTCCGCCGAATGCATCGAAAAGGGAATCAAGACCGGATGAGTTTATATCCAGAATAAGATTTTCGCCGTCGAGCTTTATAAAAGCGTCGCTTTCGGGAGAGTATGACATTCCGATTCCCCGGATATCGCAGAAGCATCCGCGCTTTTTTTCAGCGCATCCAAAGCCGAATATGACCGCTGCCTCGCGGCGTCTTTTGTAATACGGATCCGGATATCTGCTTACCGGGCCGGTAAAGACCTCGTCAAGCACCTTTAAGGCCGTAATGTCACATGGCTTTACACCAATTATAAGCATCGGCCTGACATCCGGAATCTGCCCGACTGCATCCTCCGCGATGGACAGGATCTTTTCGACACGCGGAAAGACGGCTTCTTTTGGCGATTTATACGGAAGCTCGTCGTTCAGTACTATTTGCCCGGGATCGCTTATCCACCTATAGTCAAGTACTCCGTCTGCATATGACGGCGCCAATATGGAATACCTGTCCATGAGGGAGCGAAGATCGCTGAGAAACGCGTTTATTGTTGTCCTTATGGAAATCAACCGTCTTCACCTCCCAAAAACCCGGCTTCCCTGTCGTCGGCCCTGAAGAAGTTCATCGCATTGACGGCTTCCGGGTCGACCCCCGGCTTGTAACCGTACATGGAATCAATAAACTCGTTCAGGCCGTCGTAAAGATATCCGAGCTTTACTCCGGACGGGCAAGCGTTTTCGCAGGCGCCGCACCCGACGCATCGTCCGGCAAGATGCATCGCTCGGGTGAGATGAAAGGCGACCTTATCGGCGGTCTCCACGTCCGCCGGACGCCAGGGCGTCATGCTGCGGTCGACAAAACAGGTCTCGCAGTAACATCCGGAACAGGCCTGACGGCATGAATAGCACAGGATGCATTTGTCAATCTCCCGCATAAAGCGGCTGCGGCGTTCTTCAACCGAACAGTTTTCGTACCATTCTGCGACGTTCGGTTCAGTCGCTTGCATCGGCAAGTCCAGGAAAGCCTGGGAGCCGTCGGCTCCGACAACGCAGTCAAAGAGCCCGGGTATGGAAGACGGGCACCTGTCGCATCCGCCCGCGGGAAAGCCGTCTTTTATCATACCGCCGCATTCCATGCCGATTATAATGAAATCTTCACGCTTAAGCTGGTTCTCCGAAAGAAGATTTATGATTGACCGGACGTCGCAGGGTTTTGCTGCTACGGCCGCTTTCCCCTTTGCCTGAAGCAGGTAGGGGGTAAGGTTTCTCCAGGAGTCTTCGGTCCAAACAAGCAAGCCGGCATCCTCCGGCGTCCTTGCGAACAGGGGAGAAGGCGAACCTGCTTCAGGGTTTTCCCGGAATCCTATAACAACGTCGGCCTTTCCGGAAGACAAAAGCTCTTTGGAGAGCTCTCTCAGCCTGACCGTCTGTTCTTTATAATCAGGTAAGCCGTTCTTGCTTTTGCTATTACTAATCCTGTTATCGTTTTTCCGTTTTGCTCCTTCCCACGAAGGTTCCGGCACGGAAAGTGGACTCGCCGGTCCCAGTTTTCTGACGCGTTCGGTTATTTCAGCCACGACCTGCGCAAATCTGCCTCCTTCGGAGGCGGAGACCCAGGTGAACTGGACGCGGTCGGGATGGTACCCCGCAAGGGAGAGAAGCCTTTTCAGGACCGAAAAGCGCCTGCGGGCATACATGTTGCCCGTGAGATAATGGCAATCGCCGGGATGGCAGCCCGATACCATAACTCCGTCCGCTCCATCGGCAAGTGCCTTGATTATGTATTGTGGGTTTATGCGACCGGAGCAGGGGACACGTATGACGCGTATGCTCGGCGGGTATTGCAGCCTGCTCGTTCCGGCCAGGTCTGCCCCGGCATAGCTGCACCAGTTGCAGAGAAAAGCGACAATTCTGGGTGTCCAGTTGTCCGGGTTCGGGCGGTTGTCGTCAATCATGGGTTTCACCTGCTTTCCTTTCTGCGGAGCAGATACTCAATCTCGCCGATAATTTGCCTGTCGCTGAAACCGCCGACGTCGATCGCTCCGCAGCGGCAGTTTGCCGAGCATGTGCCGCAGCCTTTGCAAAGGACCTCGTTAACAACGGCTTTTCGCACAACGCTTCGGCGGACGGTAACTTCCCGGACAGAGATTGCCCCGTAGGCGCACACCTTTTCGCAGGAACCGCAGGCGGTGCAATAGTTCGGATCGACCTTTGCAATCGTTCCCTCGGTTTCGAGGGAGTCTTTCGCGATTATCGTCGCGGCGCGGCCGGCAGCGGCGGTTCCCTGGATCATGCACTCCCTGAGGTTTCTCGGGGAGTGGGCGAGCCCGCAGACAAAGACGCCTTCCGTCGCAAAATCGACGGGACGGAGTTTTACATGGGCTTCGAGGAAAAAACCGTCCTGTGTCATGGGAACCTTTAAAAGCTGTGCTATTCTCTTGTTTTCGTCCTTGTCGGGAACGATCGCTCCGGCCAGCACGACAAGGTCCGCGTCCAGGGAAACGGTTTCGCCCAGTTCTTCGATATACGCGTCAACATATAGAGTACCGTCAGGTCTTTTTAGGACGACGGGCTTTTTCTCGGGATCGTAATGTATAAAGCGGATACCGGCATTGCGGGCGGCTCTGTAATTATCCTCATACAGGCCGTATGAACGCATGTCACGGTACAGGATGGTAATGCTTGCTTCGGGATCGATACGCCTGAGCGCAATGGCGTTCCGGAGAGCCTGATTGCAGCAGACGCGGCTGCAGTACATTCGCCCTTCTTCTCGGGAGCCCGCGCACTGGATCATTACCACGTTTTTGAATCCCTCGAGACCGGCGCCGCCCTCGAGAAGCGAGCGGTCAAGTTCAAGCTGCGTTATTACGCGCGGGGACTCTCCGTACAGGTACTCCCCGGGCTTTTGCTCGCGGGCTCCGATGGCGACAACAACGGCTCCGTGTTTTATCGGAGTGATGACGTTTCCCGTCTTCAGGCTTGTGGTAAAGTTGCCTACATAACCGTCGATTTTTTCGATTTCGGTATTAAGGAAAACGTTTATGCGTTCATTTGAAACGACATCATTGATAATCTTCCTTACGTAGTGCTGCATGGGCCGGCCGCCGAAGGTTGACGACAGGTTCAGCGCGTTGCCGCCGAGCCGCCCGCTTTTTTCGACCAGGACCGCGCGGTAGCCCATTTCGGATATGGCGAGGGCGGAGCGCATTCCGGCAATGCCTCCTCCGATAACGAGCGCCGTCGGTTCGACCGGAATCTTTTTTCTTTCGAGCTGGGCGGATACCGTCGCCTTGCCCACGGCCATGCGGACAAGTTCCTTTGCCTTTTCCGTGGCCGAGCGTTTATCCGACATATGTACCCAAGAGCATTGGTCGCGAATGTTTGCCATGTTGAAAAGATAGGGATTAAGGCCCGTTTTTCGCAGAACGGCCTGGAAAAGGGGCTCATGGGTGCGCGGGGTGCAGGAGGCGACCACAACGCGGTTGATGTTGTATTCCTTTATGCGGTCGATAATGGCTTTCTGCGCGTCTACTGAACACGTATAAAGGTTTTCCTCGACAAGCGTGACAAACGGCAGAGTGCGAATATAGCGGCATACCTCTGGAACGTCCACATATCCTCCGATATTTATGCCGCAATGGCAGACAAACACGCCTATCCTGACCGGCTCCTTTGAAACATCGCGGAGCGGGACGTTCTCTTCCGGCCTGAAGTAATCGATATATGCGTCACGGGATACGGAAGTGTGATTCGCGATGCCCGCGGCCGCAGCCGCAGCCGCGCTTGCCTCGATAACCGTTTCGGGAATGTCCTTCGGCCCGGCGGCGGCGCCGCAGGCGAATATTCCGTCGACAGAAGTCTTTGGGGCTCCGAACTCATCCGTGTAAATAAAACCGTAACGGTCGGTTTTTATGCCGGATTTGCGAAGAAGGGCGACCGTATTCTCATTGGCCTTAAACCCTGTCGAAAGCACCACAAGATCGTATGAAGCGGCGGTTGTGACGCCGTCCGGCGACGAGCAGCTAAGAACTAGCCTTCCGTCGTCATCCCGCGTGACGCCTCCGACGCGGCCGCGGATGAAGCCGACTCCGTATTTGCTTTTTGCGGTTTCGACATACCGGTCAAAATCCTTGCCGTAGGCTCGCATGTCCATATAATATATGTCGATCTGCTTGACTGTCGGCAGGTGTTCTTTTGTTATCTGCGCTTCCTTTACGGCATACATGCAGCAAACGGAAGAGCAATAGTCGGCGCCGCATTGGTGGTCGCGGGACCCGACGCACTGTATGAAGGCTATTTTTTCCGGCGGCCGGCCGTCGCTCGGACGCCTGACATGGCCCGAGTATGGACCCGATGCGGAGAGAATACGCTCATATTCCATTGCGGTCACGACGTCGTCATACACGGAGTATCCGAATTCGGGCGGTATTCTGTCCACCATGTCGTAACCGGGGCAGAAAATAACGGAGCTTACGTCAAGCTCAACTATTTCGTCCCGCTGCTCGTGACAAACGGCTCCGCTCTGGCAGGCGGATTCGCATGCGCGGCATTCGCTGCATACCGAGCAATCGACGCACCTGAGCGCCTCCCTGCGGGCCTGCTCCTCGTCGTATCCCAGCTCAACCTCTTCAAAGCTGCTTTTGCGTTTGGCAAGGTCGAGCAGGGGCATGGATACGCGCCGATTGAAAGGCTTATCTTCGATGTTTACTTCGGATATGTCGGTTTGGGGGAGGAGAAAAGGATCAATTTGATCGTTCCTTCCCTCGAGGTAATTTATTATTGCTTTTGCGCCCCGGTTTCCGGCCGCGATTGCTTCTATCATCGTTGCCGGGCCCGACAGCGCGTCGCCGCCCGCAAAGATGTCGGGAACCGGAGTTCTGCAGCCGTCTGCCGAAATATTGCCGCGCCTGTCAAAGCAGTCGAAGCCCGCCTGGCGTATGGATTGGTCGACCTGCTGTCCTATTGCGGCAATGATCGTGTCGGCCTCGAGAATGAACTCGGATCCCGGTATCGGAACGGGGGATCTGCGGCCGGAAGAATCGGGAGCGCCCAGCTCGTTTTTAACGCATTTTAGACCCGTCGCTTTTTCACCGTCGGTTACAACCTCGAGCTGCGTCGTGAGGAAAGAAAACCTAACGCCTTCTTCCTCGGCATGCTCAATTTCCCAGGTGTTCGCGGGCATCTCTTTTCTGGTTCTGCGATAAACGACGGTTACGTCGCATCCAAGCCGGATGGCGGAACGCGCCGCGTCCATGGCCACGTTTCCGCCGCCTATCACCAATACTTTCTTGCCGATTTCGGGTTTTTTCCCGAGATTAAGATCGCGCAGGAACTCTATGCCCGAGAGGACTCCCTTGCTGTCTTCGCCGGGAATCCCAAGCTTTATATCCTTATGAGCGCCGATAGCCACAAAAAACGCTTTATACCCCTGGTTCCGGAGATCGTCGAACGTAAGATCCTTCCCGATCGGAGTGTTGTATTTGATCTCAACGCCAAGGCTTTCAACGAGACCTATTTCGTGGTTCAGAACTTCCTTGTCAAGGCGGTAATCGGGAATACCCGTCCTCAGCATGCCGCCGCCGACGGGAAGTTTTTCAAAAACAGTTACCCGATAACCGGCTTTCGCAAGCGTATAGGCGCAGTTCAATCCTGCCGGACCCGAGCCTATGACGGCAACCTTGGCTTCTTTCCGGTTTATATTGAAATTCAGCGCGTCTCCCGAAGGCGATCTGCGCGCATGGTCGCCGAGAAAACGCTTGATGGCGGCGATAGAGACAGGCTCTTCCACAAACCGGCGCGTACAGTTCGATTCGCACGGGTGGAGGCATACGCGCCCGAGAACGCCGGCAAACGGGGTAACCCTGCGGATAACCTCGAGAGCTTCGTCATAGCGGCCGGCTCCCGTGAGAGCGACGTAACCGTGCGCGTCGATATGGGCGGGGCAGTTATATTTACAGGGCGAAGAACCTTTTTTGTCAATAACGACTTTATTGGGAGCCGCCTGCGCAAACGGCTTGTAAACAGCTCGACGGCTGCCTATTCCCATATCGAACTCACTTTTTGCCTCTATGGGACATTTCAGCGTACAATCACCGCAGCCTTTGCATTTATCCTCGTCGACATAGCGCGCCTTCCGGCGAACCTTTATCCTGAAATCCGGGGCTTCGCCTCTGATTTCAAGGACCTCGCTCCAGGTCATCGTGTTTACGAGCGGGTGGTTGAAGGTTTCGGTGACTTTCGGGGCCAGGATACAGGCGGAGCAGTCGTTTGTCGGAAAGGTTTTGTCCAGCTGGGCCATTCTTCCTCCGATGGAGGGAGAGCTTTCGACTAGAAAAACCGGTATTCCCATCTCAGCCAGATCGTGGGAAGCCTGGATTCCGCCGATGCCGCCGCCTACGACCATTACCGGCTTTTTTATTTGATCAGACATTTGCGCTCCGTTTCTCAGCGGCCGTATGCATGAGATATATGTATTGAGAGTCGCGTCGTGATCCCGCCGCTGAAGGATCAGGACCGGCATTATTGCATATCTTCAACTAATCTTCGATGATTTTCCGGATCCTTTCAAGACGTGCCGCCTTGATCTCTTCCTCGGCCGCGGCAAGCCTTTCTGCCTTTTCCGGCGATATTGCGGCCTCTTCCACGGCGATGGTGCGAAGCGCGCGTATAACGTCGGCGGGCCGGGCGTCCTGCGGACAGTGCGCGACGCAGATATGGCACTGGCTGCATTTCCATAGGGCGGGGTCGGCGAGCAGTTCGTCCTTTGCGCCGAGAAGAGCCAGTCTCATAATGCTCCGGGGGCTGTAGGTCCCGTCGATTTCGCTTACGGGGCATCCGGAAGTGCAGGTTCCGCAGAGGAAACAGTTCAGCATGTTTTCTCCGCCGGGTGTTCTGAGAATCCTTTTTTTGAAAAGAGGATCCAAGCGTATTGCCATGTGGCACCTCCAAATATAAATGATGTTCAAACCTTCAGTCGGCCGAAAGACCCGCCTCTTTCACGATTGAGGGGACTATGCTTTCCCAGCCGACGGCCATGATATGAATGCCGCGGACGCCTTCGATCTTCCGTATTTTGTCGATAAGCTCAAGTGAAATCAATACTCCCTCTCTCTCGGCGTCGTCGGAATTGCGCATCCTTTCGACAATGTCGTCGGGTATTTGCATGCCCGAGACCTTGCGGGTCATCTCAATCGATTTCACCGATTTGTTTACGAGTATGCCGGCCTGTATGTATGCCTTCTCGTGAAGCCCGAGCCTTCTTACTTCTTTCATCCACGCCTCAAACCTGCCGATGTCGTAGACGGCCTGCGTCTGGATGAACCGGGCGCCCGCGTCGATCTTTTTGCGAAGGCGGATCATCTGCAGCTCAAAGGGATCGGCAAACGGGTTTGCGGTGGCTCCGATGAAAAACTTCGGCATGTTTTTGGACTTCTTTCCGCTCATAAATACGCCTTCGTTTTTCATATCGGCAACCGCTTTTATCAACTGGATGGAATCTATATCGTAGACATTTTTGGATTGCGGCTGATTTCCGAGCGACTGATGGTCGCCCGAGAGGCAGAGCAGATTTCGTATCCCCAAAGCATAGGCGCCGAGAAGATCGCTCTGTATGGCAATTCTGTTTCGGTCGCGGCAGGTCATCTGCATAACGGCTTCTACGCCGCGGCTCTGGGCGATGCATGACGCCGCAATCGACGACATGCGGACTATCGACGTCTGGTTGTCGGTGACGTTGGCGGCGTGCACGATGCCCTTCAGGATGTCGGCGGTTTTCTCTACATGGGAGGCGTTGGCGCTCATTGGCGGGCCTATTTCCGCCGTGACCGCGAACCCGCCCGATTCAAACACACTCTGGAGCCTGCTTATCCCGGCCACCTATTTCACCTCCGTCGAAACGTCGCTTCTTCTTATCCTCCTGGGACCTCCGTCCCGGCTGAGACTCCAGTCCCTGGGAGGAATGGTCTCGTAAAGCCTGTCAAGCCGGCCGAGAGTTTTCAAACGGTCGTAAATAAGCTGCCAGGCACAGTCTGTATCGGGATTTATTTCGCACTTTCCGCCGGAACTCCCTCCGCAGGGGCCGTTGAAAATACTCTTGGAGCACCGTGCCACCGGGCAGATTCCTCCCGTCTTCTCGAGTACGCAGTCTCCGCAGCCCTGACAGACCTCGGTCCAATATCCCACATCCCTGTTGACGCCTATGAACCTGGTGTTGAGCGCGGGAATTACGGGCTTGGAATAACGCTCGGCCATAAACTGGACGCCGGCGCCGCAGCCCATGGAAAGCACGGCATCCGCCCAGGCAGCGTCTTCGTCCGCGGCTTCGAAAAACTCCCTGTCGCATTGCCTCTGAAGGTTTACAACCCTTATTTCCGTGTTCTCCATGGAGGGGGACAGCCTTAGAAGCGACGCAAGCTCACGCGCCTCCTTTTCTCCGCCCGCCATACACACCGTAACGCACGTACCGCATGAAGCGATCAATACTCTTTCGTAACTTTCAATAGTCGAGATAATTTCCTCGATAGGTTTCAATTCGGCAACAATCATAGCAACCTCATCTCACCGGCCGGCGGCGTCCCTGAGCACCGCGGGAGCCGCGTGCGACACCCGCACAAAGCCGATCCTTCCCGGATCGACGCCAAGCTTTCCAACGGCCTGCTTTATTTTTTCGACCTGCTTCATCGAGCGCACACTGCCGTCAAAGTGCCTGCAGGCTTCGTCCGCGCATACGGCAACTATTACGCGGCTGTAGGTTTTAAGTGCGGCCGCGATGCTTTCTCCGTCCAGGGAGCCCCCGCACGGAATACGGACAATGTCCGCATCAATGTCCCTGAAAGCGGTATCCGCCGCAATGGCCGCTGAATTCTCACAGCAAAAGGCGAGGGTCTTTCCGGCGCTTCCGGGCTCGATCCCGATATGACCGATGCCGTGAAGCCCGATTGCTTTCGCCGGGCAGACGGCAGCGCAGATACCGCATCCCGTGCATAAAGGCTGAATAACCTTCATCGCAGCGGCCGACCCGTCTGGTTCGAGTGCGGCGTGCGGGCATACTCTGAAGCAGGTATAGCAAAAGGCGCATTTTGAAGCGTCAACATGCGCACGCGTTTCCTGTTGCGCGTCGGGAGAACGTCTGAGTTCATCGGCAATAGAAAAAATGGTATCTTTCAGGCGATCAGAAACGATAAGCCCCGTATCCAAAAAATAGACTCCTCTGCGGGATGTGCGTCCGGGAGAAAGAAACCAGCGATCCTCATTTATGCGATTGCTTCCATATGTATGAATACGCAGCGCCTTAGCATACTCAATCGCTTCTTTATCTTCCTCTATCGCACAGTCAACGAGCAGGGGAGTCCCAAGAGTATAACGATATATGCCGTCACTGACGCTGATTTCGCAGATGTCGTCACTCCTCTGAATGGAAAGCTCTTCGTATTTTATTATTGCTGCGCCTGCATTTCTGGCGTCAAAATACAGCTTTTCGACACCGGGAATTCCGCTTCTTACAGATCGGGCCAAAATAAAAACAGGCCTTTTGGAGAGGGCTGTGGAAACCGCGCGGCGCAAAACAAGCGGCAGCACATAATCGGGGGTGTCGCTTCCGTAGTCGAGAAGGAATACCGCGGGTTCTCCGGCGCCGAGGCCCGAAATTTTACGGAAAGCGAAGACGTCGTCAGAGAGGAAGAGGTCGACGGCCGAATTACCTAGAAGGATGACAGGAAAATCGCGGGACAGTTCTTTCGCATCCCTGGGAGACGCGGCGGTGACGCACTCGAATCCTTCAGAGCGCAGAATTTCTTCGACGCGTGCTTTTTGGGGTGATTTTCCTGCGAGTACTATTGTCATTGGCGCACACCATCCCCGAAATTGAAATTAGCTATGCGTGCCGCGACTCCGGCCGCATCGGCGGAGGTCTCATATATGCTTTTCGGACCCGACGCGCAGCCGGCCAGATAAACGTGCGTCATTTCAGGCGGCAGCACATATTGGAGAAAACCGTTTTCGTCGACGCGCAGGCCGGTAATGTCCGAAAGAAAAGCCGCGTCCGGACACGGATGGACAGCGCCGCACAGTATTACGTAATCGAAGGTCTTTTTCTGCAATCCTTCGGAGTTTTCATATGTAACCACCGGCAAGCTTTCTTCGGATCCTATACGGGCGGGACGGCATCTTTCGAAGCGTATGCCGTTCTTTCGGAGCTCATCCATATATCGCGGAGATGAGTTTACCGTTTGCAGGTCCATGTAAAACAGCGTAATTTCGGCGTTCGGATAATAGTGACGCAATACTTTGGCGGACCTTGTCGCATACCCGCAACAGACACGCGAACAATATTGCGCTTTTTCCTTTATGTCACGGGAACCAAAACACATTATAAACGCCACGCTTGCCGGTTCGTGTTCAAAAATCGAATCGGATGTACGGCCCTTGAGGAGCGTTTCGAGATTTCGGCCGGTGAGGATCCGGCGGGACGGGGCAATTTCGGCAGCGCCCAATGAACGCTCGGCATAATCCGTGAAGCCCGACGCCACAATTACGTCGGTTACGTTAAGCTCGTGCGTTTCAGGTCCCGACAAAAAGCATGCCGTAAATCCGTCCCCGTTCTTGTACAGGTCGAAAATACGAGCATTGTAATATATGGATATATTGGGATCGTTTTCAACGGCTTCCCACAGGTTTCCCGCGAGACAGACCCCGCACTGGCTGCACCTGGAGTCCGCCTTGCAGCCGTAATCGCGAACTTTTCCGCCGATTATGGAAGAAGATTCAAGCAAAATCGAAGGAATTCCGAATTTTGAGAGTTGTTTCGCGGCGGTACAGCCCGCAAGCCCTCCGCCTACTATTAGTACATTTTTCATAAAGCACCTTACAAAAACTCCGAGCCTTTTATAATGTTTATTATAATACATAAGAATTCCCTGTCAACAAAATCCCTTATAAAGAATAATCTTATTTTTTTACAGTTTTTTATTTTGCGGTTATAGCTGTTGGCAAACAGGAATTATTGAATTATAATTTTCCTTGTAATTCACGTAATGCAACAAGTTTAATTATATGAGGGGATGAGAGTCATGGTTGACCTCGACGGCGTCATACATATGGCGGTCAGCGCGGGTTTCTCCGCGGCCGCAAAGCTGGATTGCGGGACAATCAGGCTACGTCCCGAGGTTCGGGAAATGTGTTCCGCGGACAAATGCCATTCCTTTGCGAAAAATTGGACGTGTCCGCCCGCCTGCGGGTCGCTTGAAGAATGTGCCGAAAAGGTTTCGCGCTACAAGAGCGGCATAATAGTCCAGACTGTCGGGAAGCTTGAGGATGAGTTTGATTTCGAGAGCATGAACGCGCTTATTGTCAAGCACAACAGTCTGTTTGCCGAATTTGCGGAGGTACTGGCCGGACAATATCCCTCCGTGCTTCCGCTGGGGTCGGGCGCGTGCAGGGTGTGCGGCAAATGCACGTACCCCGACAATCCGTGCCGCTTTCCCGGCAAGTCCTATTCTTCAATGGAGGCTTACGGGATGCTTGTAAGCGAAGTCTGCGCGGCAAATAACCTGCCATATTATTACGGATCCGGAACTATGGTGTATACCGGCTGTTATCTAATCGAATAAAAGGAGTGCGCGATCATGCGGCATCAAGTTATTTTCCTCCCGGGACATATAAAAACGGAAGCGGAAAGAGGGACCACCGTCATGGACGCCTGCAGGAATGCCGGCATTCATATTGACGCTCCCTGCGGAGGCAACGGGACATGCGGAAAATGCCTTGTCGGAATTACCGGGGAAGACGGCAAAACAAGCGTAAGGCTTGCATGCAAAACGCGCATATTCGGCGATATGACAGTAGACGTCTCCGCACGTGAGCATGAACACCGCATTCTTCTCGACGGCACGGGCGGCGTTCATGAACTGGCTCCAGCCGTCCGAAACGCAGTCATCGACGTGCGAAAGCCCTCGGTCGACGACGGGAACTCCGAGTGGGAGAGGCTCGTTGAAGCGATATCCGGGAAGCTGTCGATTCCTGCAGATAGCGTGTCTCCAAACCCGTTTCTTGCGGCGATGCTTTACAGAACCCTGAAGGATAATGACTACAGAATTGAAGCGCTCGTATGCGGAACCGAAATCATTGCCATATTTAAACCGGGTGAAAGCTGCTACGCAATAGCGTTTGACATAGGCACCACAACGATCGTCGGCTATCTGCTGGACCTGAGGACGGGCGGCCAGTCGGCGGTTTCCAGTATGCTCAATCCCCAGTCGGCATACGGAGCCGACGTCGTAATGCGTTCGAAGCATGCCATCGAAAACGGTATCAGCCAATTATCGCAAGCCGTACGCCAGGCTTTGAACACCATTATCCGCAATACCGCAGGCAAATGCGGAATCGACCCGACCCAAATCTATCTGGTAACCGCGGTGGGAAACACCTGCATGCATCATCTTTTCCTTGGCATATCGCCGGAATCGCTCGTGTTTGCTCCATACACACCGGCTATACGTGAAGCGCTCCTGCTCGACGCGCGCGACTACGGGCTTTCGGTCAATGACCGCGCAAAGCTGATGGTGCTTCCCAACATTGCGGGTTTTACCGGAGCGGACACGACAGGCGCACTCCTTGCCTCTGAGATTGACAAGTCCGACAGCCTTACGCTTCTAATCGATATCGGTACAAACGGAGAAATAGTTCTGGGCAACAGGCACCGGATGATTGCCTGCTCGACGGCCGCAGGCCCCGCGTTTGAAGGCGCGCTGATCGCATGCGGCATGCGCGGCGCAGACGGGGCAATCGACCATTTTAATATTAATGGCGCGCGAGCGGAGTATACGGTGATCGGGGGCGGGCGACCCGCTGGGATTTGCGGTTCGGGCCTGATCGACGCGGTTGCAGGCCTTCTTGAAAACGGGATAGTCGACAGGTCGGGCAGGATCGCGGACCCCGAAAAGCTTCTTCAGTCCGACGGCGTTCCCGAGTACGCCAAACCGGATATTGCTGCAAGGATCCGCAGCATCGAAGGCATTCGCAGCTTTATCATTGCCGAAGAAAATGAGACGGACACCGGCAAGCCCATATATATCTCGCAAAAGGACATTAGGGAAGTCCAGCTTGCCAAAGCCGCAATAGCTGCGGGCATTAAACTTCTTGCGGAAGAATTCGGCGTCGGAACCGCCGATATCGAAAAAGTTCTAATCGCGGGGGCTTTCGGAAACTACATGTCTCCGAAAAGCGCGTGCCTTATTTCCATGATTCCTCCGGAGCTTGAGGACAGGATAATTCCGATCGGAAATGCCGCGGGGGAAGGGGCGAAAAGGGCGGCTCTCAGCATAAACGAGTTCGAGCGGTCAAAACGGATTGCCAAAACATGCAAGTATATCGAGCTCGCGGCACATCCCGGCTTTCAGGACAGGTTTATCGAAGAACTGGAGTTTTAGCCGATCCCGCGAATAAGCATCCGTACTTCTTTGTGGCATCATTCTCAGCCGGAATAAACAGGATTATATGAGATACAATATAACTCAGGCTTAGGCTGAAGGAGGATGCTAATGTGGCGAATCGGAGTTGTGGGGAATTTCGAAAGTGCTTTTTTCGAATCGGCGCAGAAAATTTTCCGAGCAGCAAAACCGGTTATCGAAAGCTTCGGCAGCGGTGTCCGATATGACGCGGTTTTAGTATTGCCCGATGCCATTCTTCCTGCCGATCAGGTAAGCTGCAAAATATTAATTATACCTGAGGATACTATTATTAACAATGCGCTTGCTAAAAGCGTCGTCAGTTACGGAATGTCGCAAAGAAATACTGTAACACTGTCGAGTACTCAGGATGCGGATCATATCGTCGCTCTTCAGAGAGATGTCGCCGCCCTGGAGGGAACGCTGGTTCTGAGGCAGGAGTTCAGCTTTTCATGCAGCTTGCCGCCATACGAAACTCTGGCGCTTGCATCCCTTATGATCATTACGGGAGAGCTTGACTGACAGGCCTCCCGTTTATGTTTTAAAATCCCTTGCTTTATTCACGGCAGCGTGCTAAAGTAAAAACACTATTTATAATACCTCGTTTCTACAGGAGGTGACTGCTGTGTTTTATGATCTTTTGAAAAAGAAGTTTGTTTTTCTTGACGGCGCTATGGGAACGATGCTTCAGGAGCGGGGAATCGTCACCGCCGTGGGATCGGAAATGGCCTGCATGACCCACGAAAAAACCGTCGAGGAAATCCACCGGAAATATATTGAAAGCGGCAGCGATATTATATATACCAATACTCTGTGCGCAAATTCCTATAAACTCAGGCATACAGGGGTCAGCGCATCCGATTTGATCGACAAAGCCGTAAAAATCGCAAAAAGAGCCTGCAAAGGGACGGATACTCTCGTGGCACTCGATATCGGCCCGATCGGCAGGATCATGGAACCGGCGGGCGATCTTACCTTTAGCGAAGCTTACGAAATGTTTTCCGAGCAGGTGACGGCCGGCGAAAGGGCAGGTGCCGACCTTGTAGTCTTCGAAACCATGTCGGACCTGTACGAAGTAAAGGCTGCCGTTCTTGCGGCAAAGGAGAAAACCTCTCTGCCCGTTATCGTAACGATGACCTTCGGGGAAAACCACAGGACGTATACGGGATGCGATGTAAAGGCAATGGCTTGCATGCTTGAGGGGATGGGTGTCGAAGCCGTCGGCATAAACTGTTCTCTCGGTCCGAAAGAGGTATATCCGATCGCAAAAGAACTGGCGCAATTTACTCCGCTTCCGCTTATTATAAAGCCGAACGCAGGTTTGCCCGATCCGCTGACGGGATCTTTCTGCGTGGGTCCTGACGAGTTTGCTGAAGAAATGGCTGTTTTTGCCGGACTCGGCGTACAGTTCGTCGGCGGCTGCTGCGGCACGAGCCCTGAATATATTAAAAATCTGAAAAGCAAATTCGATTGCCTTGAGCGGTACGAAAGAAAACATGTACCCGTTACAAGATTCTGTTCGCAGACAAAAGTCGTATCGCTGGATAAAGTCCTCATAGTCGGCGAAAGAATAAATCCGACAGGGAAGCCGGTCATAAGGGACGCCCTGCTGACCGGAGACCTGAGCAGTATTGGCAGCCAGGCCGTTCTTCAGGCCGAGAACGGAGCGGACATACTTGATGTAAACGTCGGCTTTCCGGGCATAGACGAGCCAAGGGTAATGGCGGAGGTAGTGCGTTCCCTTCAGAGCGTGACAAACCTGCCGCTCCAGATCGACTCCTCGAATGCGGATGCCATCGAGGCCGGCCTTCGCGCATATTGCGGCAAAGCCATAGTTAATTCTGTAAACGGTAAAGCCGATGTGCTTGACAGAATACTTCCCATCGTTAAGAAACACGGAGCGGCCGTTATAGGCCTGACGCTTGATGAAAACGGAATTCCCGAAAAAGCGGAAGACCGTCTCGCAATAGCGGAAAAAATACTTAACGCGGCCTTGCGGTACGGCATATCGAAGGAAAATGTCATTATCGACTGTCTGGTAATGACCATATCCGCCCAACAGGAATCCGCCGCCGAAACCCTGAAAGCCGCAAGGCTTGTAAAGGAAAAACTGGGCCTTCGGACGATTCTTGGGATATCGAACATATCCTTCGGGCTGCCGAACCGCGAACTGCTGGATCATACCTTCCTGACTCTTGCGCTCGGACAGGGCATCGATATGGCTATTGTCAATCCGAATGCCGACACGATTATTGATGCCGTTTATGCGCACAATGCGATCTTCGGCAAGGACGAGGGAAGCGCCGCATTCCTTAAGCGCTATGCGGGCATGAAAACCGAAGAAAATATAAAGCAGTCCGGTGATCCGAAGGCGGCGCTGGAGCACGCCGTTATAAACGGACTGAAGGAAGAAGCGGACAAAGCGGCGGCTTTGCTTCTCGATAAGCATGAAGAGACACTGATTATCGATGAAGTTCTTATTCCCGCATTGGACAAGGTGGGTAAGCTTTACGAGACCGGAGAGGTTTTCCTGCCGCAGCTTCTCAGATCTGCCGGAGCGGCGGGGGAGGCCTTTGAACGAATTAAGGAGTCGATACGCGGCAAGGGTGTGCGGCAGGTCTCAAAAGGCAAAATACTGCTCGCCACCGTAAAAGGCGACATACACGACATCGGCAAGAACATCGTAAAGGTACTGCTGGAAAACTACGGCTTTACAGTTTACGATCTGGGCAAGGACGTCCCTCCGGAAAGAATAGCGGACACGGCGATAAGGGAAAATATCGGTTTGATCGGTCTCAGCGCCCTGATGACGACTACCGCCGAGAATATCGGGCTTACGGTGGAAGCCATAAGGAAAAGCGGCCATAAATGCGGAATAATGGCCGGCGGAGCCGTTTTAACCGAAGAATACGCCAGGCGTATGGGAGCCGATTTTTATGCCAGGGACGCGAGAGAAGCAGTGCGGATAGCAAAAGAGTTTTTCGGCGCATGACATGAACTAAAAAAGGCCCGGCGGCAACACCTGGCCTTTTTTCGTATGTTGTTCCCAATCATCCGCGGAATTTTCTTCTTATTACACCGCAAGCAATCTTTGCTCCGGAGTTGCCGGACGGCTGCGACGTAAAATCGTCGGGAGAATCATGCACTATAACCGTTTTTCCAATTATCTCTTCCACACTGAAGCGATTTGTAAAGAACGCAAGCCACGCAAATCCGTCGTTTGAGAAAAGGGGAGGCAGGTCGCCCGCATGCCGCGGATGGGGACAGTCTGAGGGATTGTAATGCGGTCCCGCGTCGGCGAAGGGGTCGGAGGCGTTTCCCGAGCATTTTTCTCCGGAATGGATATGAAATCCGAGCACGGGGGCGTCGCATTTGCCGGTTCCCTTCGGAAGCCCCGTAAATTCAGCCGCAACAAGCACCCCGTCGTTCGCCTTGAAAAAAGCGACGGTCCCGCGGACGGAAGGGTGCCCTGGACCGCCCCTGACTTCCGCCTCGGCCGAGGGCTGCAGCTCCGTCATTGTCCGCAAAAAGCGTTTCGACTTGTTTCCGAATTCAAAGAGCGTTTTCATCACTCTCCTCTCTGATTCATTATATGAACACAAGCAGGGGGCCGGTTCCTGTGCGTGCAAACACAGTTACCGTCCCTCTGTTTGCTCTTGTTTTGCATTATTTGGTTTACGATCTGGCAAATGTCATAATGCACTTTTTTTGTGTCGTTTTGCACAGTGCTATTGAATTTCTTAATTCATTTATGCTATGTTTATAAAGCGCATAATTAAGCGCTGCCTCAGCTAAACCCGGGTTTCGTTTAAAGCTGATGCATAGTTTCATCAGTATGTTGGTCGAGGTATGCTTATGTTTTCTCATTCAAGAAAGCTAAAAACCGAGGTAGGGAACTGGATATACCGAAACGCCCGTTCAATCGACCTTTCACGATGGTCTTTCCATTTTGAGCACGGATGCCCCGAGGCTGTTCTCAACGCTCTGTCGAAATACCAGAACGGAGACGGCGGATTCGGGCACGCGCTGGAAGCCGACAGCTGGAATCCAAACTCTTCTCCGATCCAGACATGGCAGGCGACGGAAATCATTCATGAGATCGGATATTACGATCCTGACACCCCGGTTACGGCGGGCATTTTAAAATACCTGGACAGCGGTGCCGATTTCAACGGCAAGATATGGCGTTGTCTGGTCCTTTCGAACAACGATTATCCGCACGCCTCGTGGTGGCAGGCGGAACCGGATACGATTGACCAATGCACGTATAACCCCACCGCCGCTTTAGCCGGCTTCGGCCTCTTAATGGCGGACCATAATTCGGAACTATATGAAAAATGCTCGCAAATCGCGCGCGAGGCTTTCGATCACTATATGCAGCGCGGCCCCGAAAACGATATGCATACTGTACGATGCTATGTGCGCTTGTATGAATACTGCGAGCTTTCAGATACACACGACGTCATTGACTTGTGCAAGCTCCGCGAAAAGCTTGACGAAGATATAAAAAATCAGATAGACAGAGACGCCAAGTTGTGGGATACCAACGGTTATTTCAGCAGACCCTCGGTATTTTTCAACACCCCCGGAAGCGTGTTCTGCGAGCAAAACAAGGATACAGCCGAGCTGGAGTGCGATTTAATTATCAAAACTCAAAACGCCGAAGGAGTCTGGGATGTTCCCTGGAACTGGACCGACTATCCGAACGAATGGATAATCTCCGAAAACTGGTGGAAGGCCGACATTGCCGTTAAAAACATGCTTTATCTTAAAAACTTCGGAAGACTTTAATTTCTTAAATTAAGTAATACCGATAGCTACAGGGGATGCGTTAGGACGCATCCCTTTTTCATTTTCAACCTTTATGTTTATTTATTAAAATTAAAAAAGTACTTGCAATAATTATCGCCGTTGGATATAATTTTTTAAATTCTAAAACAAAAAAATGACTTTTATTGACTATTTTGGTCATAAATAGGAGGAAAGAAATGAACTGGATCTTAAAAAGGTTCAGAGTCGTGATAAGTATATCGCTCGTTTTTTCGATAATCATCGCCTACCTCATTATTTACCAGCCTATGTACAACGAACTGAAGACAGCCGAACTTACCGCATTTCTTGCCGAAGTCCGATATGGTGAGAGAATGGTTAATGAGTTTCTAAACGACTGCATGAATTCGGCAACCGTCCTGTCCGACAGGGCGGAACTGAAGGAATATATCGTCGATTATCTTTCCGGACGCATCGACTCCGGCGGACTTAAGTCCAAAACGCAGCCCCTTTATGCAAACGGCGCGGAATCCCTGCGCGATATTAAGGGAGCGATACGATTTGTAAACGGAATTCAGGTGTCTTCATTCGGCTCCGGCGACGGCTTAACGCTTTCGAATCCGGAGGTATCGGACACGCTGAACATGGTTTTCGATTTTGAAAATTATGATCTGATTATACACTCACCGATCTTTTTAGGCGGAAAAAAACTCGGTTACGATGTGCTGCGGTTTGACATGAAAAGAATATTTGATGTCATAAACGCGGACAGAGATATTTTTATATTGTCCGCAGCCGAAAATTCCGATTTAGCCGCAAAAAACGGGGCCTCCGTCATCGAGCTTAACGGCAGAAGGTTGCTTGACGACGGGAGAAACATTATATACAGCCAAAGGATTGACGGGACCGACGTCAGTTTCACCGCGAAGGTTTCCAAAGCCGTCCTGCATGAGCCTGTAATAAGTATCTCGGTGAATAACCTGATTACCGCCGTTATATGGTATATCATCCTTCTTGTGTTAACAAACTGGATAATAATTCGATTTGTCCGGTTCAAACTTAACCAGACGGAGAAATCGAAGGAACTGTACAGGGAATACGCCTATCGCGACACTTTGACGGGCGCGTTTTCCCGTCTGTATTTCGATCTGTGGTCCAAATCCAGAATCGAAAAGTACGGGTTTATAAACGAAGATATCTGCGTCGTAATGATTGACATCAACCGCTACAAGTTTATTAACGACACATACGGGCATGCCGCCGGCGACAGGGCTCTTGCAAGGGTATCGAAGATCCTGCAGATGTCCGTGAAAGAGGAGGACCTGGTCGTCCGTTACGGCGGCGACGAATTCCTTTTGGTTTTGCTCAACTGCAAATATGACGAGGCGTGCAAAATACTCTCCAAAATTTCAGGCAGCATGCAGAACATCGAGGACATAAATTTCGGCATATCCATCTCGTATGGCATTGAACATATCAGCAGCTACAATGACCTGAAATCCGCCGTCCAGCGAGCCGATAAAAAAATGTACGAATTCAAGAATGCATATAATGCCCTTTTGAATTACTAATAATGAATCCCGCCCCATTTATTTCGGTACCCATGTACCTTTATAAATGGGGTTAATGTTTGGCTTTTTATTATTGAAATCCTGACGTATTGGTATATAATTGTATTGAATTCTTTCGGGTGCCGGCAGCCTGACCGTGCAGCCGATTACTGGAGGTTTACAATGGATCTGGACAGAATATTAAGAGCGATAGATCATACGAATCTGAAACAGGACGCAACGTGGAGCGATATAAGTAAGCTTTGCGACGAAGGCATCAAATATAATGCGGCGTCAGTCTGCATACCCGCTTCATACGTAAAACAGGCATCGGATTACGTGCAGGGGAAGATAGCGATATGCACTGTTATCGGTTTCCCAAACGGCTACAGCACAACCGCCGCAAAATGCTTTGAAACGTCTGAAGCCGTAAAAAACGGAGCCGAAGAGATCGATATGGTTATAAACATCGGATGGCTGAAGGACAAAAAATATGACGCGATCCTCGGCGAGATAAAGGAGGTCAAAAATGCCTGCGACGGCAAACTGCTAAAGGTAATCATCGAAACCTGTCTTCTTACTGACGATGAAAAAATCAAAATGTGCGAAATAATATCCGAATCGGGAGCAGACTATATAAAAACCTCAACCGGTTTTTCAAAAGCCGGCGCAACAAGGGAAGACGTCGCACTGTTTAAAAAGCATGTTTCCGGCAACGTAAAAATCAAAGCGGCAGGCGGCATTAAAACCCTTCAGGACGCTCAGGATTTTCTTGATCTCGGCGCTTCAAGACTGGGTACCAGTTCAATCATTAAGCTGCTTGATGAATAATTATTAATTTCCAAACCTTATTGATTTTTAACGTAAAGTTATGTACAATCATGTCGTGGGTTTAAACACCATAAAATTGGAGGAAGTAGTATGAGAAAAGTAATTTCAATCACACTTATCCTTGCGATGATCTTATCGCTGGCCGCTCTCGCAGGCTGCAATGCGTCCAAGTCGTCTGGTTATGAGATAGCGCTGATCACCGACCTCGGTTCGATCGACGACAAATCCTTCAACCAGGGCTCGTGGGAAGGTGTCAAGAAATACGCCGAAGAGAAAAAGATAACATATCAGTATTATAAGCCGGCTGAAGGTACAAACGCCGCTTATATCGAAGCGATTGAGCTCGCTATTAAAGGCGGAGCCAAAATCGTCGTAACACCGGGATACCTTTTCGAAGTCCCGATCTATGAAGTTCAGTCCAAACATCCGAATATCAGATTCATTCTTCTGGATGGTGAACCCCACACCGAAGATGTTGAAAATCCCGTTTACAAAACCGAATCCAACACCCTCTGCATAAAATATGCGGAAGAGGAAGTCGGATTCTATGCCGGATATGCCGCTGTAAAAGACGGTTTCACAAAACTGGGCTTCCAGGGCGGTATGGCCGTCCCGGCAGTCATCCGTTACGGATATGGATTCCTGCAGGGAGCGGAGATGGCCGCGGCTGAAATGGGACTGCCCGAAGGTTCTATCGAAATTAAGTACAACTACTCCGGCGACTTCGCCGCAACTCCTGAAAATCAGGCCCGTGCCGCCAGCTGGTTTGAATCCGGCACAGAAATTATCTTTGCTTGCGGCGGTGCGGTCGGTAACTCCGTCATGGCGGCTGCCGAAGCTTCCAAGGACAAGTATGTAATCGGTGTCGACGTCGACCAGTCCGGCGAATCTCCCACAGTTATTTCATCCGCTATGAAAATGCTCGGACACTCGGTGTATAAGGCTCTTGAATCCTCCTACAACAATAAGTGGGAAGGCGGCAAAACCTGGATCCTCGACACATCGAACGACGGTGTCGGCCTCGAAATGGACCACGCCAAGTGGAGAACCTTCAACAAGGCCGATTACGAAGCACTGTACAAAGCCGTCCTCGATGGCAAATACTCCATAATTAAAGACACCACCATTACAATAGACGAGCTTGGCCTCAAGTACGTTAAAACAACCCTGGTCGAAGCTTAAAACCACTGAAGAAATAAATGAGAAGGTGCCCAACGGCACCTTCTCACTGTAAATAGCATACCTTATTACCTTGGGGAAAGGTGGTTCCATGGAATATATTATTGAGATGCTCAATATAACAAAGGAATTCCCGGGTATCCGCGCCAACGACAACATTACCCTGCAGGTCAAAAAAGGGGAGATACACGCGCTGCTCGGCGAAAACGGCGCCGGCAAGAGCACTCTTATGAGCGTCCTCTTCGGCATGTATAAGCCGGAAAGCGGCGTCATCAAGCTCAGAGGCAAAGAGGTTCACATATCCGGCCCTAAAATGGCGAACGCTCTCGGTATCGGGATGGTACACCAGCACTTCACCCTGGTCCATAACTTCACCGTTCTTCAGAATATCGTCCTCGGTGTGGAGACAACCAAAAACGGATTTCTGAAGATGGACGAAGCCCGTAAAAAAGTGATTGAACTCTCGGAACGGTACGGACTCAGCATCGACCCGGATGCCGTCACATCCGAAACAACCGTCGGAATGCAGCAGCGCGTTGAAATCCTTAAAATGCTCTACCGCGACAACGACATTCTTATATTCGATGAACCCACCGCGGTCCTTACGCCTCAGGAAATCGACGAGCTCATGGATATCATGAAAGGTTTGGCCGGTGAAGGAAAGTCAATTATTTTCATAACCCATAAGCTTGAGGAAATCAAGCGCGTCGCAGATCGCTGCACGGTTCTGCGCCAGGGAAAGTGCATCGGAACCGTTAACGTTGCCGACGTAACGATCGAAGACATGTCCGAAATGATGGTCGGGCGCAAGGTCATCCTTAATATCGACAAAAAAGAGCAGACCCCCGGTGATCCCATTCTGGAAATTCGCAGCCTCAAGGTAAAAGGCGAAAACTCGGACAGGCATAAAGTGCGCAATCTCAGCCTTACGGTAAGGCAGGGGGAAATAGTCTGCATAGCCGGCGTCGACGGTAACGGCCAGAGCGAGCTCGCTTTGGCTATAACCGGACTTCTGCCTGCCGACGGCGGACAGATACTTCTGAAGGGCGAAGATATAACACATAAAAGCATTCGCTACAGAAACACTCACGGGATCGCCCATATTCCCGAAGACAGGCATAAGCACGGGCTGGTCCTAGATTATACCCTGGCGGAAAACCTGGTCCTCCAGGAATATTTCGATCCGCGTTTCCAGTCCCACGGTTTTCTCAAATACAAAAAGATAACCGAGTATGCAAACAAGCTGATATCTGACTTTGATATAAGAAGCGGATCCGGAGCACCCACAATTGCGCGCAGCATGTCGGGCGGAAACCAGCAAAAGGCCATCGCGGCGCGTGAAATCGGCCGTTCACCCGATCTGCTTTTAGCGGTGCAGCCCACACGCGGCCTCGATGTCGGCGCTATCGAATACATGCACAGCCAGATAGTGAAAGCCAGAGACGAGGGAAAAGCCGTTCTTGTAATATCCTTCGATCTCAATGAGGTCATGAATCTGGCCGACCGGATCCTCGTCATGCACGACGGTGAGATAGTCGCCAACGTAAAGCCTTCGGAAGTAACCGAAAATGAACTCGGCCTCTACATGGCCGGCGCGAAAAGGAGGGAAAGCGAATGAGCAATAAAGAAAAGAAGGGCGGTATACTTTCCCGTAATTTGGACAAGCTGGCGGGCCCCGTCTCATCTGTCGGCGCAATTGTTACCGGTCTGCTTTTCGGCTTGATTGTTCTGCTGATCGCAAATCCGTCAAACGCCCTGTCCGGCTTCTGGTGGATAATCTCGGGAGCCCTTCAGACCCCCCAGGATATCGGAAACATTCTGTATTATGCCACGCCGATCATTATGACGGGTCTGTCGGTTGCCTTTGCTTTCAAAACCAGCCTTTTCAACATAGGCGCTTCGGGCCAGTTCATCCTCGGGGCATACGGCGCGGTACTCGTAGGCGTCAGACTCTCGTCGCTCGGACCGGTCCACTGGGTTGTCGCATTGCTGGCTTCCATGGTGTTCGGCGCGCTTTGGGCGCTTATTCCGGGTATACTGAAAGCCTACCGCAACGTAAACGAAGTCATTTCCTGCATCATGTTCAACTATATCGGAATGTACCTGACAAATTCCCTTGTTAAAGAGACTGTTTACCACCAGCTTACAAACAGATCGGTCCCGGTTGCCGAAACGGCCAACATACCGAGCATGGGGCTTAACTTTATCTTTCCCGGCTCCAAAGTCAACGGAGGCATCATAATCGCCGCCGTAATCGCCGTTGTTCTTTATTTCGTCCTCAATAAAACAACCTTCGGCTTTGAACTGAAGGCATGCGGATATAACCGCCACGCAAGCCGGTATGCCGGTATTAACGAAAAGAAAAGCATAGTCCTGTCCATGGTAATAGCGGGAGCGCTTGCGGGTCTCGGAGGAGGTCTCCTGTATCTCGCCGGAACAGGAAAGTATATTTACGTACAGGATACGCTGGCGCCTGAAGGCTTCAGCGGCATTTCCGTCGCCCTGCTGGGAATGTCACATCCGATCGGGTCGTTTTTCGCGGGTCTTTTCATCGGATACATTACCGTCGGAGGATCGTACATGCAGCTGAGCGGCTTCAAGCCTGAAATTATTGACATAATTACAGCCGCAATTATCTACTTTGCCGCATTCGCTCTTCTCTTCAGGAACATTCTCCACAGGATCAACTTTAGAAAAGGAGGTGAACGGACATGAGTACACTGTTCTTTCTTGTTCAGCAAACAATGTTCTTCACGGTTCCGCTTATGGTGGTGGCGCTTGGCGGCATGTTCTCCGAACGCAGCGGCGTCATCAACATCGCCCTTGAGGGAATCATGATAATAGGCGGTTTCTGCAGTATCCTGTTCATTAAAATGATGGAAAACACGATGTCCGGCCAGCCTCTTCTGATTCTTGCCATCCTGATAGCAATGGTCTCGGGCGCCCTGTTTTCACTTCTGCACGCTTATGCTTCCATAAACATGAAAGCGGACCAGACAATAAGCGGTACCGCGCTGAATATGCTCGCGCCTGCGCTTTCGATATTCCTTGCCAGAATGATTCAGGCCGAAGGCGTTCAGCAGATCCAGTTCAAAAATACCTTCCGCATTGAAAAAGTACCCTTTTTAGGCGATATCCCGGTAATAGGAGATCTGTTCTTTAGAAACACGTATATTACAACCTATATCGGCATAGCAATCCTTATCCTTTCGGCCATCCTTCTTTATAAGACCAAGTTCGGGCTGAGGCTCCGCGCATGCGGAGAACATCCCCAGGCTGCGGATTCGGTCGGCGTCAGCGTATATAAAATGAGGTATGCCGGCGTCCTGATATCCGGCGCTCTCTCGGGTCTCGGCGGCCTGATCTTTGTCGTAACCACATCCACAAACTTCAACGCCACTGTCGCCGGATATGGCTTCCTCGCGCTTGCGGTTCTCATTTTCGGGCAGTGGAAGCCGTTTTATATTGCGGGTGCCGCCTTGTTCTTCGGATTTATGAAGACGATCTCCGCCACATATTCTTCAATACCGTTCCTTTACAACCTGCAGATTACAGGATATGTTTATAAAATGGTCCCGTATATCGCCACACTTATTGTGCTGATATTCAGCTCAAAACGGTCGCAGGCCCCCAAAGCCGAAGGAATTCCGTACGATCAGGGCTCACGGTAATCGCAGGGAATAATCGAAAAGAGGATAGACCCGGCCAACGCCGTCTATCCTCTTTCTGTTTATGTTCTAATTTCCTCAGTTTGAGTTTCTTTCTTCTTTCTCGCGCCTGATACGTTCGCTCCAGCATTTATGGCACATCGCAATATAGCTTTCGTTACCTCCGAGGAACACCTGCTCGCCTACGGTGACGATCTTGCCGTTCGGGCCTATTCTGGCGTTTACCATGGCCTTGCGCCCGCACTCGCATATGGTCTTTATCTCCGTGATGGATTCGGCAACTTCAAAAAGGCGCCGGCTTCCGGGGAAGAGATGGGTAAGAAAATCCGTCCTAAGGCCAAAGCAAAGCACTGGAATATCATATTCATCGACGATATACCGCAGCTCGTCCACCTGCTTCTCGGTCAGGAACTGGGCTTCGTCGATTATAATCACGTCGCAGTCCTTTTTCCCATTCCCGGAGTTTAGGTATCTGTCCAGAATGCTTGAATCCGGGTCGATAACGTCGGCCTCCGAATAAATTCCGATTCGCGAGCGGATAATGTTGCGGCCAAATCTGGTGTCGATCGAAGGCTTCATCAGCCAAACCTTCATTCCTCTTTCCTCATAGTTAAACTTGGTTATGAGAGCCTGGGCGGTTTTTGAGCTTCCCATCGCGCCATACTTGAAATACAGTTTTGCCATTACCGATCCCGTTCCTTTCCGTTCCAGCCGGACTGTTTGTCGAATATATCCTGTGTATTTTATCATTTTGGGTCATTTATTGTCAAACCACTGCGACGGAACCAAAACTTGCAAATTGTTGGCGGAACTGATTAATCATTGTGCATCTTTGCAATCTTTACAGACGATTTTATAAGCCGGGTGGAATAATGCGGTACAACAGATAAAAAATAGTATTGTTATTGTAAAACAACTGAATTATACTATTTCGAGAGACTATCAGGAGAGGGTAATTAAATGAAGGATATCATGGTTATCGGCATCGCCGGAGGAACCGGAAGCGGCAAAACCACGCTAGTAAACCAACTGTGCAAACGATTCGGCGATCATGTAAGCGTCATATATCACGATAATTACTATAAACCTTATTCCGAACTGAGCCTGGAAGAGCGTGCAAAGCTGAATTATGACCATCCCGACGCCTTTGACACTGATCTGATGATCGAACATCTCAGGATGCTCAGGGAAGGGAAGGCCGTCCAGTGCCCTACATACGATTACACGCTTTTTACGCGCTCCGATAAAACGATTACGATCGAACCGGCGCGGGTAATCATCATTGAAGGGATACTCGTCTTTTCCAGCCCGGAGCTCAGAAATCTGATGGATATTAAGATTTTCGTGGACACCGACGCCGACGTAAGAATACTTCGCAGACTGCTGAGGGACGTCGAAGAAAGAGCCCGATCGATTCAATCGGTTGTAAATCAATATCTCACAACGGTCAAGCCCATGCATGAGCAGTTCGTGGAACCTTCTAAACGCTTTGCCGACATCATTGTGCTCGACGGAGGGTATAACCTTGTGGCACTTGATATGATTATGCAGCGCATAGAAGCACATTTGGGCCTCTCAAAATGATAACGGTTGCCGGTGTAAGCCTGGTTTGCGATAAAAAGAGATAATGAATCCAAGCCTGCTTTGCATTCCCGTACCGCGCTTTAGAGTGAAGTTGTTATTCATCAAGATAAATTGATATCGTTGTAAATATTTTTACAAGAGATATTGACAAATATTAAAAGAGAAGTTATTATGTCTGTATAACATATAATTCATATATGAATATTATAAATCCAAGCGGCCGGTTAACCACATCGCTAATGATTTTCACCCCTATTATTGCAAATAACCCCTATACACTTGACTTTTCCGATGTATAATCATACTATATCAATATGATATTTTAATATATATGCCGTTTACGATTTTTCAGCTTACGCATTGTCAGATACGGGGGTTGCACAATGAAAATTTCGACAAGAGGTCGATATGCGTTACGCATGATGCTTGATCTCGCCATGAACGGCTCGGAGGATTACATAACAATTAAGAGCATATCGGAGCGTCAGCAGATCTCGGCCAAATACCTGGAACAGATTATTTCTGTTTTCAATAAAGCCAACTATGTTAAGAGCATCCGGGGAACCCAGGGAGGATATAAACTCTCCAGAGCTCCCGAGGATTATACCGTAGGAATGATCCTGAGACTGATCGAGGGTGATCTCGTTCCCGTCGCCTGTATGGAAAATGATCCGAACGAATGCCCCAGAAGCGAATATTGCGCAACTCTGGACGTATGGAAGCAGCTCAACGAGGCAATCAGCAATGTAGTCGACAATATTACGCTGGCCGACCTTGTGGTAAAGCAGAAGGAGAAGTCGGAAAGAACGCCTGCTCTGGCATTGTGATATTTCTTTAAGCATTTTTTGTGTAAAAACCTTTAGCTCGCAAATTGCCTGTAATATTTTATATAAAGGCAATTATTTTTTACAAGAATTTCATAGAAATTCTATATGAATACTATTTTATTGCAAAAGGAGAGTGCAAACTTGAAAGACAGCAGCAAGTGGAGATTTGAAACCAAGCAGATTCATGTGGGGCAGGAAACTCCTGATCCTGCGACCGATGCCAGAGCGGTTCCCATCTACCAGACCACATCGTACGTTTTTGAAAATTCGGCGCGGGCGGAAGCACGGTTTGCTCTGTCGGAAGGCGGCAACATTTACACCAGAATAATGAATCCGACCACCGATGTTTTTGAGAAACGCATCGCCGCTCTCGAAGGAGGAGTGGGAGCGCTAGCGCTGGCAAGCGGTGCCGCAGCCGTCTCTTACTCTGTGCAAAACATCGCAAAAACCGGAGACCATATAGTTGCTGCCAAAACACTTTATGGCGGTACATATAACCTGTTTGCGCACACATTCAGGGATATCGGAATTGATGTAACTTTTGTCGATCCGGACATTCCGGGAAGCTTTGAAGAGGCGATACGCGAAAACACAAAAGCGGTGTTCATCGAAACCCTTGGAAACCCGAACTCAAGCCTGATCGACATCGAGGAGGTCGCCTCCGTCGCCCATAAAAACGGCATTCCTTTGATCGTTGACAACACTTTTGCAACCCCTTACCTGTTCCGTCCGTTCGAACACGGTGCGGATATAGTTGTTCATTCGGCAACGAAGTTCATCGGAGGACACGGCACCTCAATCGGAGGTGTCATTATCGACGGAGGAACCTTTGACTGGGAAGCCTCCGGTAAGTTTCCTTCACTGACCGAACCGAACGACAGCTATCACGGCGCCGTGCTGACCAAGGTTGCGGGAGCGGCCGCATATATAATTAAAGCCAGAGTCACGCTGCTGCGCGATATGGGAGCCGCCCTCAGCCCGTTCAACTCATTCCTGTTCCTGCAGGGCCTTGAGACGCTTTCTCTTCGTGTTGAGCGCCATATTGAAAACACCCTGAAAATAATAGACTTCCTCAAGTCGCATCCCAAGGTGGAGAAAGTAAACCATCCGTCATTGCCCGACAGCCCGTATTACGATCTTTACAAGAGATATTTCCCGAAGGGCGCCGGATCCATTTTCACTTTCGAGATAAGGGGAGGAGCAAAGGAAGCAAAAACCTTTATCGACAGGCTCGAAATCTTCTCGCTTTTGGCCAATGTCGCCGATGTGAAGTCTCTTGTCATCCATCCGGCGAGCACAACGCACTCCCAGATGAATGAACGGGAACTCGCCGAGTCGGGCATCAAACCCAATACGGTCCGTCTCTCAATCGGAACCGAGCATGTCGACGACCTGATCGCCGACCTGGAACAGGCTTTTCAGGATGACTGAGTATTTAGCCAAAAATAAGCAAAACAATTATACATAACTAAGCGATGAAATAATGAGAAGTAAACCTCCCTGAAAAACGGAGCCGAAACACAGAAAAACTGTAGTTTCGGCTCCGTTTTTTAATTTTAAACTGATACTTTTTTAATTTCAATTCATAATATTAACAACCTATAAGCAATCCTCTGCAAAAAGCGGAATTGCTTATCTGATTCCATTATTTCGGGCAATTTTTACGGCTTCCTCATACATCTCGCGATATCTGATTCTCTTCGTGGGTTGGTATTCGGACAGAGAACTATTAACCGAATTCGACTTTACAACGCCTATAACGGGAGATATAACCCTCTACGCAAAGTGGGCAAACATCTATCATCCAAAAACCATATCGGTGACAGAAGTGTCCTGCAGCCTGTTCACCGGCATAAAGAGCAAATCATTGTCGGAGCCGATATTGGACAGCTATACGAGCGCAGCTATGGAGAAATCACCGCTTCGAATACGCATAGATTCACCGATTGCGACTATTCCGATTATTATATAAAATACGTGGACTGGGCGGCGGAGAACAATATTATCTACGGTTACGGGGACGATCTTTTCGGTCCGAACGTCCCCATCACCCGTGAGCAACTAGCGGCCGTCATATACCGTTTTGCAGACTTTTTCAGAGTACTTCCGAATAATATGGACGCCGCGCTTAATTACCCCGATGCCAAAAGCATTTCAGGCTTTGCCAGAAACGCTGCGCTTTACTGCCAGTCCACCGGCATCATCACCGGACGCTTCGGAGGCGAGTTATCTCCGAAGGAAGCCGCAACCCGTGCAGAGATCGCAGCGATTATTCAAAGGTTTATTGAAGTTGTACTCGGCTGACTCATGCAAGCATCAAAGCAGTATCAGATTATAAAAAAAGTCCAGTAATCCGCATGATTACTGGACTTTTTTCTATTCTGGCGGAGAGGATGGGATTCGAACCCATGTGCGATTGCTCGCAAACTGATTTCGAGTCAGCCCCGTTATGACCACTTCGATACCTCTCCACAGCAGACTTTATTATAGCAGTTTTTACGAACAAGTCAAGAAATATTTACTGGCGAGCCGGTTCATTTTTTGGTTATGACGAATATATGGTAACTGCCAACCATAAAGAATATTGGAATAATGTAAGTTTTCTTCTTGAGATAATTCACATTAAACCCGTCTTATTTTAATTTTTACATTTTTACTGTTTTATTTATTCATTTTTATCCCCATAGTCAGAGTGGCATTTACCGAACGCAATGACAAATGTCCATAAACCGGAGACATTACGCCGTATTATTTGTGTAATATTATTCTATTGCAAATATCAGGAATGTCACATATAATAGTAAATGCAAGTTGCCGGGGCGCAACTTGCAAATGGAGTTAACTGTAAGACTCCTTGGTTCATTTTTCAATAAGGGGAGCGGAATTATGCCCAAGAGCCTTTCAACGCTGGCAGGACAAGTCCAGGCATCAACAACGATAGCAATTGACAGCATGTATAAAAAAATGAAATCGGAAGGTATCGATGTCATAGGTTTCGGAGCGGGTGAACCGGATTTCAATACGCCCGACAATATAAAGCATGCCGCAATAGAAGCCATAAACAACAACTTTACCCGATACACTCCCTCAAACGGCGTCGAGTCTCTCCGCGCCGCCATTTGCCGCAGACTTGAAGAAGACTGCGGGGTCAGGTATAACCCGGCGCAAATAGTCGTTTCCAACGGCGCCAAGCAGTCCATTTACCTCGCTCTCGTCGCAATTACAAATCCGGGCGACGAAATTATTCTTCCGGCGCCATACTGGGTAAGCTACTACGAGCTTATAAAAATGGCGGGCGGGGTGCCCGTCGTCATCGAAACAAGCGAACAAACAGCCTGGAAGATAACCCCCGATATGCTTCGAAAGGCCATTACTCCAAAGACCAAAGCCCTTATACTTAACAGTCCCTCCAATCCCTCGGGCGTGGTATATTCCGAAAGCGAACTTGCGGGCATTGCCGAAGAGTGCGTCAGATCGGACATTTATGTTGTTTCCGACGAAATTTATTATAAGCTTGTCTACAACGGCACTAAATTCAAAAGCTTTGCGTCCCTCGGAGAGGATGTCAAGAGGCTGACAATCCTTATCAACGGCGTGTCGAAGTCCTATTCAATGACGGGATGGCGTATCGGTTACACGGCCTGCGACGAATCAATCGCAAAGCTTATTGGCAACTACCAGAGCCATTCCTCATCCGCTCCGAACTCCATCGCGCAGATGGCCGCCCAGGAAGCCCTGAACGGACCTCAGGAGGGAATCGAGACAATGCGCAGGGAGTTCGAAAGAAGAAGGGACTACTTCATCGAAAGAGCAAACGCCATCGACGAAATAAGCTACATATATCCCGACGGAGCTTTCTACATAATGATGGACATATCAAAACTGGTCGGAAAAACGCTTTATGGGCATACAATCCGCAATTCCGACGACTTTTCAAGTCTGTTCCTGGACAAAGGCCTGGTAGCCCTCGTTCCGTGCACCGGCTTTGGAGCCCCGAACCATGTAAGGTGGTCATACGCGACGAGCATGGAGAATATAAAAACAGGGCTTGACAGGCTTGAAATCTTCCTCAGGGGAGTATAAAATAAATCGGCCGAAATCTTTTCGATTTCGGCCGATTCCGGTATTCCGCAGCACTTTCACCGGCGTTTCGGCCTTTTTGCGGATAAAAAATCGTTTGGAAGGAGCATTGTGGTGAAGAGTCAATACGAAAGCCCGTTGTCATCGAGGTATGCAGGCGAGGACATGCTGTATCTGTTCTCTCCCGATATGAAGTTCCGCACCTGGAGAAGGCTGTGGATCGCGCTGGCTCGGGCCGAAATGAAGCTGGGCCTGCCTGTCACGCAGGAGCAAATTGATGAAATGGAAACGTTCCGGGACAATATAAACTACGATCGTGCCGAAGAGTATGAAAAGAAGCTGCGACACGACGTTATGGCCCACATACACGCATTCGGAGAGCAATGCCCGAACGCGATGCCGATAATACATCTCGGCGCCACCAGCTGTTACGTAACCGACAACACCGACATCATAATTATGCGAGACGGCCTGCGGATCATTGCGGGAAAGCTGCTTTCCGCGATTGAAAAACTCTCCGAATTCGCTTTGAAATACAGGTCGCTTCCGACTCTCGGCTTTACTCATTTTCAACCTGCCCAGCTCACAACGGTAGGGAAGAGGGCCACCCTTTGGATACAAGACCTCGCGATGGACTTTGAAGAGGTGATGTATCGCTCGTCGACACTCAAGCTCCTTGGCTCCAAGGGAACCACCGGAACGCAGGCAAGCTTTCTCGAACTGTTCGAAGGAGATCACGACAAGGTTAAGAAGCTGGAAGAGCTGATTGCCGAAGATATGGGATTTGACGAATGTTATCCGGTCTCCGGTCAGACATACTCCCGAAAAGTCGATTCCTTTGTGCTTAACACTTTATCGGGCATCGCGCAGAGCGCGTCAAAGTTTGCGACCGACATCAGGCTCCTTTCGCACCTAAAGGAGGTTGAGGAGCCCTTTGAAAAGGGACAGGTTGGTTCGTCGGCAATGCCTTACAAGCGCAATCCCATGCGCTCGGAGCGTATTTGCTCGCTTGCAAGATATGTAATAGCGGACGCTCAGAATCCCGCCTTTACCGAAGCGACGCAATGGCTTGAACGTACGCTTGACGACTCCGCAAACAAGCGCATAAGCATACCCGAAGCTTTTCTGTGCATAGATGCCATCCTTAACATATTAATCAACATAGCATCCGGCCTTACGGTCCATGAAAAGGTAATCGAAAAGCATATCAGGGAAGAGCTTCCCTTTATGGCCACCGAAAACATACTCATGGATGCCGTCAAGGCGGGAGGGAACAGGCAGATTCTTCACGAAAAAATCCGCCGCTATTCTATTATAGCCGGAAACCGTGTAAAGGAGGAAGGCTTACAGAACAATCTGATTGATCTGATTGCCGAAGATCCCGATTTCATGCTGGACCGTGAGAAGCTCCTGAAGAATATGGACCCCGGCCTTTACATCGGACGCGCGCCGAAGCAAGTCGAGGAATATATCGAAAGCTCCATCAGGCCCTTGCTCGAAAAGCATAAGGACATCATTCCGGAGAAGAATGACTCGTTAAAAGTTTAACCATCAATTATGAAAGTAATTGACTTTACAGGCAACTTGTATTATAATATTTTATGTATATGAAAGAAAAGCGGCTCAAACTGACATTTCAGCTGAGCCGCTCGTGCAATATCGCAGAACCTACCGCGGAAATCAGCAAGATCACCGCACCTGTAGAGCACATTTCCTTCGCCAGCAGCAGCGTATGTCCTAGACTGGCCGTATCCGCCTTAATAAACACCAGCATCAGTACCGTTGCGGCCAAAAAAGCTGCCGTAACCGTAAAACAGCCCTTTAAAAGGGCATATGTAGCCTTATGCATTAAAATCTCCCTCTATGTAACCGTTTAATACGAATAATACAATTATAATCTTGCTTCGGCAAATCTTCCATGCAAATTTATTTGCAATTCAGGTAATAAGCGGGAGGAACAAAATGAAATGTCCTTTTTGCGGTAATCCGGAGAGCAAGGTCGTCGACTCCAGGCCCACAGACGAGGGCGAGTCCATCCGCAGGCGCCGCGAATGTCTGGCATGCCAGAAACGTTTCACAACCTATGAAACGGTTGAAATAATTCCCATCATAGTAATTAAAAAAGACGGCTCTCGGCAGGCGTTCGACAAACAAAAGATCCTCAACGGTCTTCTCCGGGCATCCGAAAAGCGCCCGATCAGCCTGGACGAGCTGACAAGGGTTGTGGACAACATCGAAATGAAGCTTCAAAACGAGCTGCGCAGGGAAGTGACTACTTCCGAGATCGGACAGCTCGTAATGGACGAGCTCAAAAACCTTGACGAGGTGGCTTATGTCCGTTTCGCCTCGGTATACCGCGAATTCAAGGACATAAACTCCTTCATGTCGGAGCTTGCAAACCTCATGAGCAAAAGTACTCCCTCTGAGCGTGTCAGAAATGAATAGTTAAATATACCGCAACACAACGCAAAAGTACGGGATTTCTCCCGTACTTTTTCATTTTGCGCCGTATTATTTTTTCCCGGATTTTGCCTTCTCAGCGTTTGGAATATCCGATCTGGGGACATAATGAATACAGCCTTCATTGCTTTCGGGTTTGCCTATGGACGCGGCCCTGTCCAGCATGCAGACGCCGTCGGTCTGATATACGCAGCTGTTTGAACATGTAATCATTTCGTTCGTCTCCCCCTTGTCAATATCCGATCGCAAAATCGATTCGAATTTATCTTAACCATTCGGATTATTTAATATTACTCCCGAGGTGCTGCTCATGAAACGCGGATTGACTGTTTTAATACCGACTCTTATTGCTTGTGCGGCCATGTGGTTTTTGTCACCGAAAGAAACACTGAAAACAGTCAACACCATAACGCCAAAGCTCAGCGACATAGTTTACAGTGTCAGCGCCGGCGGAAAAATTGAACAGATAAGAGCCGCAGGTCTTTATCATTCCGGTTACGCAATCGTTGACAAAATATACGTCAACCCCGGAGACGAGGTGAAAAAAGGCCAGGTGCTCATGACTTTGCAGCCTACGGAAATAAAGGCGCCTCTTGATGCGGAGGTAAAAGACTATTTTTCGGAAATTCTTGCCCAGGCAACAGGCTACGCGGATATTAAGGAACCTTCTTACGCTGCCTATACCGACGGCAGTCAGATCGTCAGCCCGTTCGACGGCATCGTAACCGAACTCGGAGTCAAGGAAACGGAGGCGATATCGCCGCTGACAAAGTGTGCGGTGGTATCGGATGTCAGCAGAATGCAGGCGATCGTTTCCATCCCTGAAGCCGATATTTTAAAAGTGAAAAGGGGAATGCCCGCGGGAATAACAGGAGATTCTTTTGCCGGGATATACAACGGCGTGGTCCTCGAGATCTCACATCAGATAAAATCGGAATTATCGATACAGGGAGAAGGGGAAAGGTATGCGAAAGCGGTAATAGAGCTGTTTGACGCCGACAGAAAGCTTTTGCCCGGCAGCAGCGTTATTGTGAAAATATACACAAGCAAAAAGACGAACGTCATCACTCTTCCGTATGAAGCGGTAACACAGGATGAGGATAACAACGAAGTGGTCTACGTCGTGAAAAACGGAAGGGTGGAGAAGAGGATTGTTCAGACAGGGTACGAGCTGTCAAGCGTGGTGGAAGTCAAAAGCGGGATATCCGAAGGCGACATAGTGATATTATCACCGCCGGAGGACTTGTCCGAAGGAGATAAAGTGGTGATACGCAACCGATGAGAATCATCGATATTCTGCACTTTTCTTTCAGTAATGTGTTCAGAGCCCGCCTGCGGTCGCTCCTGACCATCTTCTCCATAGCGATAGGGGTGGCGTCGGTCGTGCTCGTCCTTTTATTAGGGGACGGCAGCAGGGCCGCGGTCGCGGACCAGCTTGACAAAATCGGGCTTGAGGGAATAATGGTCTATCCCAAGCAAACCGCCGTGGCGCAGGGCATAAATCTCAGGGAAGACGACGCACATGACCTGCTGCGCAACGTAGAGGGAATCGACAAAGCCATGCCGGTTTTAATAAGATACGGTTCATATAAGATAAAAAACTGGCAGGGGAATGCTTTGATTTACGGCGTCGACGTCGCTATGAGGGATATTCTTAAGGTCGACCTGTTATACGGAAGGCTTCCGAATAAAACGGACATTGAGGCAAAAAGGCCTGTCGCGATCGTCAATTCGGGCTTTGCCGAGATGGTATACAAGAGGAAAAACATAACAGGCAAGACGATAAAGCTTTATATAGGCACCTATAGCATGGAGTTTGAGATAATAGGAATAATTTCCTCCCAGGACGACGGATTGTCCCAGCTCCTCGGAGACATGCTTCCGGAATTCATATATATTCCTTATTCCACTGCTATGGTGCTGTCTAAAGAAAATGTTATAGACGAGATCATTCTTAAAGCATCCGATGAAGCGGCGGCGGAAAGGGCCGTTTCATACCTTGACGGCAAATATGGCAAGGGGAAGAGCTTTAAATATGAGAACATTAACGGCATAAGAGGCAGGCTCGATAACGTAATTTCTCTTATAACACTGTTTATAGGTTCTATAGCCGCGATTTCAATCATTGTGGCGGGTTTCGGCATTATGAACACCATGATGTCCGCCGCGGTGGAAAGAAAGCGCGAAATCGGCGTTTACCTTACGCTCGGCGCCACAGGAAGGGATATATTATGCAGTTTCCTGGCCGAGGCGGCCATCATATCTGCAATCGGCGGCATACTTGGTATTATTCTTGTTATGGTTCCGATTGCGGCTGTAGTTGAAATAACGAAGCTGTCATTTGAACTTAATCCGTTATATATTGTAGTCGCTGAAGCTGTCGCGGTATTCTGCGGTATTGTGTTTGGTGTTTGTCCGGCAGCCAAGGCGGCTTCACTGAATCCTATAGACGCGATTAGATGCGAATAATCTTAATCATATAGGCGCAATACGATGCGAATAAACTTAGCTAATTTTCGGTGGGGGGTTGACAACAGACCTATTCTCTTATATACTATTACCTGAACAAAATAAAAATTTTGTTCAGGTGGAGGGAGGTTAAAGGCCGTGAAATACCGCGAAGACATACCATATATAATAAGAGACTTTCTGACATACCACGAGACTATCAAAGGTCATTCACAAAAAACCGTTGACGAATATTATCTGGACTTAAGGACTTTTTTCCGATTTCTGAAACTTAAGCGCGGCCTGGTATCTCAAAACACAGAGTTCGATCATATAGATATATCTGATGTTGACATATCATTTATCAAATCAGTTTCTTTGACGGATGTATATGATTTTCTAAGCTATTTAAGCCGCGAACGCGAAAAGCATCCCAATTCGCCTCATTCCGGCTATGGGCTGACCGCGGCTTCAAGAGCACGCAAGGTTGCGACAATACGCTCATTCTATAAATATCTGACATTAAAGGCGGGTATCCTTGATGAAAACCCGGTCCAGAACCTGGATTCGCCGAAGCTTAAAAAGAGCCTGCCGCGCTACCTGACCGAGTCTGAAAGCATCGATTTGCTTCAGTCGGTTGACGGCCCGAACAAGGAGCGCGATTACTGTATACTGACATTGTTCCTCAACTGCGGGCTGCGTATTTCGGAGCTTATAAACCTTAACATAACCGATATCCGCGAAGATTCCCTCCGCGTGGAATACGGCAAAGGCGGAAAGGTCCGCATATTGTACTTGAACGATGCCTGCCGCGAGGCGCTGGATAGCTGGCTCAATGTCCGCAAGACTATTCAGGTTACAAATCCCGCCGCCAAAAACGCGCTTTTTATATCACGCCAGAACAGCAGAATTTCAAAAAGCGCAGTCCATCTGCTCGTGAAAAAATACATTTTGGCCGCAGGACTTGACGGCTCTAAATATTCCGCGCATAAACTGCGCCACACTGCGGCCACGCTAATGCGCAAAAGCGGCGTCGACGTTCGTACGCTTCAGGAAGTCCTCGGGCATGAAAATCTCAACACAACGCAGATCTACACTCACGTTGACAACAGCGACATTCGCGCCGCCACCGAATCGAATCCGCTGGCAAAGGTAAGAATAAAAAAATGAACCGTCTTAAAAAACTCCAACTTCTAATATTCAACTCCTTTGCTTAAAGAAACCTTCCCTATACTTCCCTTTTGATGTAAGAATCTAATTGTTAAAATATTAACAATACTAAATACGAATTATGCTTATATAAAAAGCCAGGTTGCAGCCCAAATGCTTCCTGGCTTTTATAATTACTTAGCTACTCCGAATCGGTATCGCTGTTTGAATCACTATCTTGCTTTGAATCGGTTTCGCTTCTGTAATCCGCTCCGCTGATTGCTTCATAAGCGCGGGCTCCCGCACCGGGACCTCCCAGTTCCGGCGGCAGCTCTCCTCCCCTTCCGCCCAGAGCCTCAGCGATATCTTTCTCGGCCTTCGCCTTTTCCGCATCACGGACCGGCTTAATTATATACTTCTCTATAATAGGATAGGTTGTGTAAACCGCGATGAACCGGCAGAAACTGAAAGCAAACAAGGGAATGGCAAACATTTCTATAACAGGATTGATAAAAATGAACACTACAACCGAGAGCAGTATTCCAACGGTTGCTATGATATTCCGGCCAAGTCCGAGAATCGCGAACAGCCAGGCGTTTTTTAGAATAGCACGGACACTGAGCTCGGCCGTCACAATCATCTGGTAAGTATAGAATCGCATGAAGAGATACAGGACAAAAAGCACGATCGTAAAGTATTTTACGAACACGCCGAATAGCTCCATGCCAACCGTATTCGCACCGACCAGCGCCGAATAATTTATATTGACCCACAGCACCAAGAAGGCGAGAATGTCGAGAATTCCGAAAACGAGACCCTGTTTCCAGTTTTCAAGCGCTTTTGAAAAGAAATCGGAAGTAAAAGCGTGTTCTTCCCTCGCAAAGTTTCGCAGCATATAGGTAAGTCCGGCGGTAATCGGACCGTACAGCAAAAGCGATATGACAAGAAGCGGGAGATGAAGCACCGAAGGAATATATGATACGACGTTGCTGAAGAGCTCAAGCAGGAAAGAAACGATCGTCTCCCGTTCGATTTGCCCTATGGAAACAAGCCAGCCGTAAAAGGCCGCATAAATATAAACCACGATCGGCGAAATAATAACGAAATACATGATGTTCAGGAGCACATATTTGAAAAACTTTCTGCCGATAAGCTCCCAGAACAGCAAAAATGGATGCTTCTTAGGGGCGTTTGGATCCACGCCTTTTCCCGGTTTGTTGTAGTTATATCCGAACAGCGGCATGAATTAGCACTCCTTATGTTGATAAATGATATACGGGTTAGTTTGCTCGGGGATGATATTTATTATAAACCTCGCGCAGACGCTGCTTGATGAGGTTTGTATAGAACTGTGTGGATGAAATGTCGACATGGCCGAGCATTTCCTGGATCGAGCGGAGATCGGCGCCGTTTTCAAGAAGATGTATGGCAAAAGAGTGCCTCAGCGTATGGGGAGTTATCTCTTTGCTTATATGCGCCATCGCCTGGTATTGCTTGATTATCTTCCAGAAGCCCTGCCTTGTCATCCTTTTGCCGTTCAGATTGACAAACAGGGCGGGTTCGGCGGGATTCAGCACCATCTGTCCGCGCGCATAGTTAATATACTCTGCGACGGCGCGAACGGCAGCGGGATACAGGGGGATGATCCTTTCCCTGTTGGAACCGGAGCATCTGATGAAGCTTCCGCTCAGGTTTATGTCGCTTAGATTGAGAGATATAAGCTCGGATACTCTGATTCCGGTTGCATAAAGGACCTCGAGCATAGCACGGTCGCGATAACCTTTGGCGTCATTGGTTTTCGGCTGCGACAACAGCAGGTCCACTTCCTTGCCGGTAAGGATTTGGGGGAGCTTCCGCTTCACCTTCGGCGGTACGATCGACTTCATCGGATTCTGCACGATTTCACGCCGGTAAACCAGCAGGTTAAAAAAGCATTTGAGAGACGCGACCGTTCTGGTTATTGTCGATAAGGATTTGCCGCTCTCCTCCAGATGCTTGATGTATTCCGCGGCGACGGCAGGCGTCACCTCGGCAAAGTTATGTATCTGCTTTTCGCTGAAATATGACGCGAATTGCCTTACATCGCGGACATAGGAGGTAACGGTGTTTTCCGACGCGTGTTTTTCGTTTTCCAGATAATTTTCGAACATCTTGATCAGCTGTTGCATAGACTAACCTTCCAACCTTCCATAACGGATATTTGCGCTTTATTTCAAGACTTTTTCCGCCACAACAGAGACAAAGTAAGGAGTAATATATGTTTCCGCAAGCGTGCAAATCAAAAGGACCGCGAGGCAAATTAAAATCCTGATAAAAAAAGCCGCTGAAAAAACCGAACCGGAGATCTTCTTGCCTCTGCCCGATGTTATGGAGAATAAAAGACCCGCAGAGACGATGCCCTGCGACCCCAGAAGCATAATACAAGGCAATACGAACATGCATTGGATACCGAACAGCGCGATTGAATAAAGAAGTCCCGGTCCTCCGAAAAGACGCACAAACGTAGTTATCGCAAACAGCAGGAAGAATCCGCGAAGCGCAACGATAAACGGTATAAGCACGGCGCCGAACACGCTAAGACCGCACAGAATAATGATAACAGGGTATTGAAGTATTTTGGCGAGCACAACTCCGAACGACAGGTCCGCAAGCGACGTGTACTCTGACGCCGAAGCCGCAAGCTGCGTGCTGTCTCCGCCGTTGGCGGCGGCAACGGCCCCGGTTATGCCTCCGACCGCAAAGCAAACACACAGAAAAATAAGTGATGGCATAACGGCGGAATTGCCATGCACGTCCCAAATTTTAACAAGAATTCTCTTCATACCGCTCCCCTCCTGCAATAACAGCATATGAGGGAGTATGGGCGGATATGAAGGCTACTTTCCTATTTCGGCGGCACGCCTGGTGCATGCAAGCATTCCGCTTCTTATGGCCTCGGAAAAACCGCGTTTTTGCATCTCCTCAAGGGCGGCAAGCGTTGTTCCTCCGGGTGAGGTAACCGCGGCGGTCAGCTCGTCCGGCGTTTTACCGCTCTTCAGCAGCATAACGGCTGCGCCTTCCATGGATTTCGCGGCAAGCCTGAGAGCCGTC